>Ga0256837_1000410_pt1 | contig 36843 bp, 33 predicted proteins | sample 4562384metaG_FD_185976 | JGI IMG/M metagenome (GOLD analysis project Ga0256837, IMG submission 185976) | Hydrothermal vent microbial communities from Guaymas Basin, Mexico - 4561-384 | ecosystem: Environmental > Aquatic > Marine > Hydrothermal vents | place: Mexico: Guaymas Basin | collected... | reverse complement strand
TGAGTAAAAAGTATAAAAAAACTCAGTAAGACTTTCATTAATACTCTTTCATCGCTCTTGCGATATCGCGTTTTTGATCTTTCTCTTTGAGGTCTTGGCGTTTATCGTGAAGCTGTTTCCCTTTAGCAATCCCTATCTGAATCTTTGCTATATTTCTATCGTTAAAATAAAGCTGTAGAGGTACTATAGTATACCCATCACGATTGACAGCTTTGAGCATCTTTTGTATCTGTTTTTTATGTAAAAGGAGTTTACGACTCCCCCGCTCTTCATGCCCATAAAAATGGTGTGTTGTTTCAAGTCGTCCTATATGTGCATTAAAAAGGATAGGTTCCTCTTTGACAAACTTAATGAAGCTGTCTTTTAAGTTCACTCTACGAGCACGGAGTCCTTTAACCTCACTCCCCTTTAAAACAAGCCCAGCTTCAAACTTCTCTTCTATAAAATAATCATGATAAGCTTTTTTATTTTTTGCTATCGTTTCACCCATAATTGTTAATTTTCCTCTTTTATTTTAAAAAAACTACTTCCGCTTCCGCTAAAGAAATAGCCATGTCTATAATGATCTTTTAAATCTTTATACTCTTGAAGTGCTGGTTTAAATAGATCATTCACCTCATCAGCACTTAAGTTTTGCATCACATCTAAAGAGTTCATCTTTTTATATTTTTCTACCTCAAATCCATCTAAAGGCTTGTAAAAATCTTCTCTATATACCTTATATACCTTTGGTGTACTTATCTCTATATGTGGTGTAAAAGTCTCCAAATCAAGTAAAGGCTCATCAAACTCTTCAACTACTTCCCCAATGCCACTTACATTGGCACTATCATAGCCATAGACAAAAAATGGAACATCTGCACCTACTCCAAGGCCAATCTCTGCGAGTTCATTTAAACTCAAACCCAAGTCTAGTACAGAGTTACACATCTTAAGGTATGTTGCAGCATCACTACTTCCACCACCAAGACCAGCAAAAGTTGGGATACTTTTGTCCACCTTTATCGCATGTGTACGCATAAGGTTTTCTAGTTTTTCTGAGGAGGTAGACTCTTTGAGTGCAAAATATGCCTTATAGATGGTATTTTGCTCAGTAGTGCAAGAAAAATCACCCAAGATAACAAACTCATTCTCTTTAGCATCTGTTTGTGACTTAGGAACAAAAGAGAGCTCATCATAAAGATTCTCCACCTTCATAAAACGCGAGATAATCTCATGATAATCCCCTCGCATCCCTGTTATTTTTAAAAAGATATTGACTTTGGCATAAGCCTTATAAATTTTCATATTTATCTCTTTAACATCTTTGATAAGATATTTAAATCTTGTGTATTTACATCTTTGAGCGCTGCTTTATTTGCATCTTTTACATCTTCTAATAGTTCACTTCTCACTATAGAGATATCTGATGGTGCTTCTATGCCAAGTTTAACAACACCTTTTTCAACCGCTATCACTTTTATTTTTATATCGTCGCCTATTACTATAGACTCATCTAGTTTTCTAGCCAATACTAACATGTATATATCCTACCTAGTTCATATTTTACTGTACTATCTTTAATAGTAATAATTGAGATGTTATCACCATTATCTAGCCAGTATGTACCCTCTTCTTGCTCTTGTAACTCTTCTAAAGCAAGAACTCTTCCATATTTGATATTTTCCTCATCACCCAAATAATAATTTTGAGGTATATTAAGAGATTTTTTAATATCTAGAGGCTTTTCATTTTCATAAAGGAACTGCCCCTCATTTAATCGCTCCAATGCACTCAGACTTCCATACTCTACACCAAGCCTCTGAGCGATGATGCGACCTAGTGAGCGGATATATGTCCCTTCACTTACTGTCGCTTCAAAAGTAACAAAAGGGTGGCAATAATGCAATAGCTTTGCCTCATAAATAGTGGAGTTAATTTTATTTAGCACCACTTTTTTGCCTGCACGAGCTAAATCATAAGCACGTTGTCCATCAATTCTTTTTGCTGAAAAGATAGGTGGTTCATACTCTAACTCACCCTCTAAAGATTTTACACTCTCTTGGATTTTCTCAAGAGAAAGCTCTTCTAAGGTAGCAACATTTTCTATCATCTCTGTATCAAGAGAGTCACTTTTTGCACCAAGCCAGAGTGTAGCTCTGTAAGTTTTCGGTGCCTTGTTAAGGAAACGGAAAAGCTTTGTATGGGAGCCAAAACCTATCACTAAGACACCCTTAGCAAAAGGGTCTAATGTGCCAGAGAATCCAGCTTTTTTGTTATTGTACTTACGTTTTAAGCGTGAAAGAAAAAAGTTTGAACCAATTCCACTTGGCTTATAAGCAACAAAAAGACGATTCATAGTCTCTCTACAAATGATGCTAGAATCTCACGTTTTGTTCCTGCAAAATTTATACTAAGTTTAAATTCTCTTCCGGACTTACTCACACCACTAATGCGCCCTGTCCCAAAAATTTTATGACGCACTAAATCACCCTTTTTAAAAGCTGTATTTTTCTCTACAATTAAAGAGCCTTCACATAGACCTGCTTCATTAAAGAATCGACTTTTACCTAAATCACTTCTACGCCCCTTATAAAAACGACTAGCAGCATGAGAGAGAGTTAATGTATCTTTAGCTCTTGTAAAAGAAACATAACCAAGACGGCGTTCCTCCTCTAAATCACTTCCATCACCCACAAGTGGTAAAAAGCCCTCTTCCATCCCAATGATAAAGACATGTTCAAACTCTAAACCTTTGGAGGCATGGATACTCATCATATAGATAGACTCACCCTCAACCTGATCTTGTTCACTCTGAAGTGTTAACTCATTTAAAAATTCATCTAAAGAAGATTCTGGATTATTTTTCACAAAATCGCGAAAAAGTCCATAAAACTCATCCATATTTAAAACACGGTCAGCCTCATCTTGCATCCCTTTATAGATATCTTTTAAATGAAAAGTATCCTCTAGTGCATCTATAAACTCATAAGTAGAATCTTTAGAGATCTGTGCAATATCCTCTATATCTGTTATAAATTTCTTCAATGTAGCTGCATTTTTCTTTCTCACTAAGCCCTCAAGCTCAACTAATGGAACATTTTTAATATACTCATATATAGAGCTATCATTTGCATGAGCTGCTAGTTCTATCTTATCTATACTCGCTTTACCAAGACCACGTTTTGGTTTATTCACAATGCGTTTAAAAGAAAAATCATCATGAAAGTTTGTTATCACACGAATGTAGGAGATAAGATCTTTAATCTCTGCTCTATCATAAAAACGCAGTCCACCCACTAGCTTGTAGGCAATCCCTGCACGATTAAGCCCCTCTTCAATAGAACGTGAAAGTACATTTACACGGTAAAGGATAGCTATCTCTTTTGCACTTACACCAGAATCAAGCAGTTTTTTTACTTTAATAGCAATTTTTCTTGACTCTTCATTCTCATCATTTGAGTTGAGTATAGTGACATCATCACCTGAACCACGTGTAGCGATAAGTTTCTTTCCTAAACGCGACCTATTGTGCTCTATAAGTGCATTGGCTACATTTAAGATCGGGGAACGTGAACGGTAGTTCTCTTCAAGTTTAAAAACCTTCGCACCCTCAAAATCTTCATCAAACTCCATAATATTTCTTATGTTTGCACCACGCCAACCATAGATACTCTGATCATCGTCACCTACAACACAGATATTATTATGAGTAGTACACAGTTTTTGCAGAAGCTTAAGTTGTAGTTCATTAGTATCTTGATACTCATCAATCATAATATATTGGTATTTTTTAGAAGTTGCCTCTGCAAGTTCTTTATTTTCATCAAGAAGTCTATAGGTAAGTGCAATCAAATCATCAAAATCTACAAGATTGTTTTCATTAAGATACTTCTCATACTCTCCAAAAACCTCAGCGATTTGCTTATAGTTAAAAAGTTCTGCTTGCTTATAAGCATCATCAGGACTCATAAGAGAGTTTTTATAGCGTGATATCTCGCTCGCTATAAGTGGAGTGGGTAGTTCAGAGTTGATTTTTTTAATAATTCTTTTTTTATCATCTGTATCGATTACCACAAAATTGTTTTGACGCCCTAGAAGATGGATATTAAATTTTAAAAATAAAAGTCCAAATTTATGAAAGGTACAAAGAAGTGGTGGGTATGCATTAGTATTCATCATAGCCAAAGAGCGCTCTTTCATCTCTTTTGCTGCTTTATTTGTAAAAGTAAGTGTAAGCGTGTTTGAAGCGGGAATACCAACTTGCTCTATTAGATATGCCAAACGCGATACAATAGTGGTAGTTTTACCACTACCTGCTCCGGCAAGAATAAGGACAGGGCCCTCAGTTTGTTTCACTGCATCTGACTGCGATTCGTTTAATTTACCAAATATTTTTTCCATAATTATCACTACTTTTATAATATTACTTTTATTATAGCTAAATTGTAGTAAATTATTACAAAACTATTGCATTAATTATAATTATGAGTTATAATTTTATTATCATTATTACTTATAGGAATTATTATGTTAAAAGATTTTGCCAAATTACAAACATTTTTGATGGTTATAAAAGAGAAAAGTTTCTCTAAAGCATCCGCAAAACTAGGGATTTCACAGCCCGCAGTAACACAACAGATAAAATTTATCGAAGACTACCTTGATACTAAAATAGTAGATAGAAAAAAGAATGGTATTCTTTTAACAAAAGAGGGAGAAGATCTTTATCGTATTGCACAGCGTTTAGAAAAAGCGATAGCAAATTCTGAAAAAGAGCTTTTAAAAATCATCAACAAAGAGTTTACTTTTGTTATGGGTTCTTCATTTGCAATTGGGAACTATGTGCTTCCTAACTACCTTGGAGAGATTAAAAAACGTATAGACAATGAAGTATTTATGAATGTAGATGTTTCATGTAATGTTATCGCTCAACTTGTTGATAAAAAGATAGATGTTGCACTTATCGAATCTCCAGTATTTGAAGATGGGATCATCTATAGAGAGTGGGTAGAAGATGAGCTTGTACTTTTCTCAAACCAACCTATCAAAAAACATTTAAATGCTGAAGATCTACTTGATTTTGACTGGGTTTGTAGAAACGAGGAATCTCATACAAGAAAGCTTACAGCTGAAGTTTTTGAAGAGATTGGTGTGCAGTGTAATAACTTTAATGTTATTGGGGTATTAGCTTCACCTACTGCTATTAAAGAGTCTATCTTACATGCAGACAAGACAGCTGAGCGCCCACTTGTTTCTATCATGTCCCGTCATGTAATTCAAACAGAACTTGACAATGGAACACTCTATGAAGCAAGACTTAAAAATCATAAAATTCTAAGAAAATTCTACATCGCTTACTCTAAAGAGCGTAAACATGATGCCTTTGTTGACAATGTAGTCAACTACCTTCTCTCTCTTAACAAAGTTTAGAGAGAAGCCTTACTACTTATTTCTTCAAAAACTTAGAATTCTCTGGATTATTTAAAAAAGAAGCCATTGAATTCTCCACCCCATTTTTATCTATTTTTTGTTCTTGCTTTTTTTCATCTTTACTTGGTTTGTATGTAGAAAGGTTGATAAGAACAGGTGTTTCATCAACAATAATTTGCATAATACTTAGAAGTGGTACACTCACAACACTCCCAAAATTTTCACTTCCAAAACCAGCTTCAAAAACAAGTAAGTCATCTTCTATTCTTGCGGTTTCAAAGGTATAACCCGCTAAGAAGAAAAGTGTTAGTGCACGAAACTCTGTGTTGATACTCTCAGGGAGTTCAGGATTAAAATGAGCATCTTCTATTTTACATAAAATGCCAAAATTTTGTTCTTTTTCAAAAAAATGAATAATCAACTCTTGTATATTTTTTTGCATCAAATGTGCAAACTCTTTATCTTCTATGACATTATCTAACAATGATCTTCCTTATATTTTCTTCTGCAATTATATCAAAATCTATCATTGCATTCATGAGTGCTATTTTTTTATAAGTATAGATATCCTCTACTCTTACATCTTTTTCAAAAATTTTACCCTCTTCTAAGAGTCTAGCCCGTGTAGTTCCTTGAAGAAGAGGTGTTTTTGGAGTCAACCAATGCTCACCATTAAAAAAAGCAAGATTGGCAATAGTTGTGTCAGATACAAAACCATCTTTGATGATAAGTATATCATCCCCCTCCCCTTTTTGTAAAAACAAAGCATCAAGTTCTCTTCTATCCGCATATTTTCTACTGTACTCTATGGTATTTGATTCTAAAAGTTTAAGTTTGTGTATTTGCCGTTTTTGATAAGGGATATACTCTACTTCTAACTCCTCTATTGAATAAACAACACGACACCGATAGAGACCTTTTTTAGGAGGATTTAATCGTTCTTTGAGATTGTGTACTTTCTTTATACCCAAAGAGTTTAAAACACCCTCATAGCGTTTTTGATGATACTCAAGATATTTTACCTCTCCATCAATAGCCTTAATGGTTTCTAAAAAACTATGCTTCACTAAAAAGTTCTGTACTGAGGTAACGCTCTCCTGTGTCACAAAGGATTGTTACTATTGTTTTGCCTTGAAACTCTTTACGAGAAGCTACCTGCATCGCTGCATAAACATTGGCTCCAGCAGAGATCCCAACAAGCAAGCCTTCCTCTTTTGCAAGCTCTTTTGCAGTCCTAAAGGCATCTTCATTACTCACCTTTATCACTTCCCCATAAACACTTGTGTTAAGTATATCTGGGACAAAACCTGCACCTATCCCTTGAATCTTATGTGGTGATGGTGTTTCACCTGAAAGAATAGCACTAGATTCAGGTTCCACAGCAAAAATAGCAATATTTTGAATATGCTCTTTTAAAACTTCTGATGTACCTGTGAGAGTTCCACCTGTACCTACTGCTGCTACAAAAGCATCAAGCTTACCCTCTGTGTCATCTAAAATCTCTTTTGCAGTTGTTAGTCTATGTATCTCTGGATTTGCAGGATTAGAGAATTGTTGTAAAACTATTGAATTTGGAGTATTTGCTTGTAACTCTTCTGCCTTAGTGATTGAACCTTTCATCCCTTTTGCTGCAGGAGTAAGCACAAGCTCTGCACCTAATGCTTTTAATATATTTCTTCTCTCAACACTCATCGAATCTGGCATTGTTAGTATAAGTTTCAAATTTTGTGCTGCACAGTTTGCTGCGAGTGCTATGCCGGTATTACCACTTGTTGGTTCTATAATGGTTGTATCAGCATTAATCTTGCCATCCTCTTGAGCACGACGGATCATATTGAAACCTATTCTATCTTTTACTGAAGAAGTTGGATTTAAAAATTCACATTTACCAAGTATAGTTGCTCCTGTTTTTTCAGAAGCCTTGTTGAGTCTTACCAGAGGAGTATTGCCTATAAGTTCTGTAATATTGTTTGCTATTTTCATACATTTTTCCCTTTATTGAGTTTATTTTACACTAAAAAGATTACGGACACAAATATCTATCATCTTGTACACCTCATGAAAACCCTCAAAACCGCTAAAAAAGTATGGATCTGGTACATCTGCTCCCTCGTAACCATATTCCCCTAGCTTTACAAGATTTGTAGCACCCATAGCTTTTAAATCATTATAGTTATTCTCATCCAGAGCTACAATCAGATCAAATGTGTCAAAATCATTCTTATTCACTTGTCTTGCTCGAAGCATAGAGATATCGATACCATGCATCTTAGCAATTTTGATTGAGTTTTCACAAGGTGCTTCACCTATATGCCAATCACCTGTTCCTGCAGAATCAACTCTAATATTCAAAGCCATCTCTTCTGCAAGTTTTTTTGCAATACCATCTGCTAAAGGGGAACGGCAGATATTTCCTAAACATACAAAAAGAACTGATTGCATAGATGTTGCCTTTTTTTGCTAGAATTATACTAAAAAAGAGAGACTATGGCGACATATAACAGTGATGGAAGAAAACTTTTAAATTGTGAATACGATTATATACCCCAAATCAATGACATCATCGACTCTATGCGTGTTCTTTCTATCAATGACAGAGGGGATGGGGAACTTGCTGTTTTTTTACTAGAGCCTACAACTAGAGTTACTTGCTATATTTTTGATGAGATATTTATTATTGGAAAAAGTGATAGTTTTGATAGTTTACATGATGCTATTGAAGCTTGGAAAAATGATGAGATTTAAGTTGATTTTTTAAATGGTGCGCAGAGGGGGATTTGAACCCCCACACCCGAAGGCACAACGACCTCAACGTTGCGTGTCTACCGTTCCACCACCTGCGCATTTAAAGAGTGGTATAAAAAGTGTAACTCAAAAGAGTTACACTGAGGTTTTACTTAAGTTGTTCAAGGGTAATCGGTTTTCTAATGAAAACATCGAAGACCCCTAATCAGCTAAAAACTTCAAGAAATTGAAGTTTTTTAAACGCTAATTAGCCTAAGTATGGGTTAGCGTAAAGTGCGATTAACGCAATTACTAGTGCATAAATAACTTGTGCTTCGATCATTGCAAGAGCGATGAACATTGTAGTCATAAGTTTAGCACCAAGACCTGGGTTACGTGCAGTACCAGCGATAGTTGCAGCAGCAGTATGACCCATACCGATTGCTCCACCAAGTGCAGCTAAACCAAGTCCAAGACCAGCAGCGATCATAGAGTAAGCTTTAAGAGTTTGGTTAGCAACTTCACCCTCATTTGCGAATACAGCAGCAGAAAGTGCTACTAAAAGAAAAAGAATTTTTTTCATAAAATTGTCCTTATAATTATTACAATCCGTTCGGATAGCGTAACCTCATTTTTAATCATGAAGCAACCCACACATAAATGCTAGGATTTCCCTACTTGAAATTGATGTGAAATTATACAAAGAGTTTACTAAATATACTCTTAGACACGTCCAAGAGAAATCTTATTTCCTTTAAACTCTAAAATTTCAACAGTTACTTTATCGCCCTCTTTAAAAATATCACTTACTTTATCTACTCTTTTATCAGAAATCTTAGAGATATGAAGGAGTCCATCTGTACCATCTGGAAGTTCAACAAAAGCACCAAAGTCTACTATGCGTTTAACAGTACCTTCGTACTTCTCTCCCACCTCATACTTGATTTTTGCTTGTTTTGGAGTATTGACAATTTTTTCTATATGCTCTTTAGCTCCTGCAACACCTGTTTTATTTTTACCTGTAATTTTCACTTTACCATCTTTTTTGTCAATATCAATGGCAACTTCAAACTTCTCAATCATCTCACGAATTGTTTTTCCAGCCTGGCCAATAATTTCTCCAATAAAACTAGGGTCTATATGAAAAATATCTACTGATGGTAAAACGCCATCATTAAACTCTATCTTACTCTCAGCTTCAAGCATAATATCAATAATATGACTACGTCCCTCTTTAGCTTGGTAGAGTGCCTCTTTAAGTATATCTAAAGAGATACCACCAAGTTTAATATCCATCTGCATCGCAGTGATACCATCTTTTGAACCAGTTACTTTAAAGTCCATATCTCCATCATGATCTTCAAGCCCCATAATATCTGAAAGAATTGCATACTCATCACCATCACTTACCATACCCATAGCAATACCAGCGATAGTATCACTTGTCTCAATATCTGCAGCTTTAAGAGCCATATAACCACCACACACAGTTGCCATAGATGATGAACCATTAGACTCTAAGATTTCAGAAACTAAACGCACTGTTTGTCCATCAAGATTAAGTGCAGGTTCTAATGCACGTTTTGCTAAGTTACCATGACCAAGTTCACGGCGTTTTGTTCCCATAACAGGAGATGCTTCACCTACTGAGAAACCAGGGAAGTTGTAATGCACCATAAAGTTTTCATTTTGTGTGCCGTTATCTGTTAAAGATTCAAACATTTGTGCATCTTTTTGTCCACCCATAGTAAGTACAACTAAGGCTTGTGTTTGTCCACGAGTAAAAAGACAAGATGAGTGAGCACTTGGAAGTACATTTGTATCTATACTAATAGGTCTTACCTCTGTCAGTGAACGTCCATCTGCACGTACTTTTTCTTTCAGTATTTGAGAACGAACCTGCTCTTTTTTAACACTCTCAATTGCATCTTTAAGCTCAAGCTCTTTTTCAACATCTGCCCATTCAGTTTTACTGAGGATAATATTTTTTCTAAGTTGTCTTAGTGCAGTTGAACGTTCCGATTTTGCCATCTGATTCATCGCATTAGCAATATCTTCTAAATGATTTTCTTTTACATATCTAAGCATCTCTTCATTAAGATCATGCACTTTTAAATCAAGTTGTTGGATCTCTTTTCTCATTGGTGTAAAGAGTTCTTCATATTTTGCATTTGCACTAAAAAGTGCTGCTTCAGTTTTCTCAAAAATCTCGATTAGTTCATCTTCTGCCATCGCGTTTGAGATATGTTTCGTAAAAACTGCTCCAGCCATTGTAGGGTCAAGCATTGGATCAATTACCATATCTGACACCTCTACATCTTCTGAACCAAATGTACGCATCTCTATCATTAAGAGATCATCTTTTGTTCCTGAAAGATATAAATCAAGTGTAGAATTTTTTAGCTGAGAAAGTGTAGGGTTAAGAACAAGTTCTCCATCCACTTTTGCAGCACGAATCGCTGATACAGAAGTATTGATATCTATATCTGAAACAAAGAGTGCAGCTGATGCAGCATTGAGTGCTAGCACTTGTAGATCTGATTCGCTATCTGCAGAGAAAACCATAATAGTAATTTGTGTTGGATGTCCAAAACCTTTTGGAAATAGTGGACGAAGGCTTCTATCTACTATGCGAGATGTTAATGTTTCAAAGTCACTTGGCTTTGTCTCACGTTTAAAAAATCCACCAGGAATTTTTCCAGCAGCATATGTTTTTTCTATATACTGAACAGTAAGTGGAAGAAAGTTATCTTTTACCACTTCTGTTTCATCAATTACAACTGTTGCTAGTATTACACTGTCTCCAGATTTTATCCATGCAGCACCATTTGCTTGTTTAGCCACATCGTTAAACGAGTATGCCTCACTTTTATTTTCTAATTCTATATTTACATCATATTTCATTTTTCTTCCTCTAATAATTTTTCTATTTTTTCATCATTTACTTGTTCTAACTCTTCATAGTATAGAGCTGTTTCTACATAATCATCTATATCGTACAAAAAATATATATCATCAACAAATGGTTCTAAAAGTTCTAACACATCTGCAGGTAATACAGGAACCGCGATGTAAACTGCCTTTGGTTTTTGTGAAAGTATTGTTTTGAGTGCTGTTAAAAATTTTGCACCTGTTTCACTTCCCTCATCAACAAGTAAAACAACCTTATTTTCCATCGATTGAAAATGTCTTCCTTTTCTGTACTGATAAATAGCACTGAGAATATCCTCTTCATGTTTTCTATGGGCCTCACCATAGATAAAGTCATATTGAATATTAAAAGCAGAAACCAACTGCTCATTAATTACTATCTCTTCGCTCTCACTTACTCTTGCTACTTCACACTCAGGATTATTTGGTGCCATAATAGGTGCTGAAAAAAGGAAATCAACACTATTTGAGAGTTTTTTATTGATATAAGAAGCTAATTCTAGCCCCCCTTTAGAAACACCTATAAGCTCCCAAGACTCCTCTTTGAGTTTTTGCATAGGTATTACATCTAAAAGTTTTCTAGCTGCATCTTGACGATTTTTAAGAATATCTTTATATTTTTGCATCTATATCTCTTTACTGCTGTTCAGGTAATTTAAATTCAAAAAGAGAATTATTTGGATTTGATTTCATAAATGGTTTTAAGACTATGTTTAACATTATATATCTATCACGAATAGGATCAGCCCCACTTATAGGTCTGTTATTTTCAAGATATTTTAACCCAAAATCCCAACAACGCTTTTTATATAGAATACCAAACTCTTTTGTTTTTACAATTTTAAGCTCGATATCGTAAGCATAACTTGCTGAAAAATAATAATGCTTTGAGTAATCATACCCTACTCTTGTAGTCAAATAACTTGTATAGCGTTCTGAACGATCCACATAGCTCTCTTTAAAATTATCTCTATAAAGATGTGAAACACTAAAATTAACTCCATAGTCACGATAAGAAATTTTATTAATTGCTTTTGAAAAAAGATGCTTATGGAAGCTATAAAACATATTATTGTAATAATGCAATGCTTTTGTAATAGCAAGGTCAAGCTCATTCTCTAATTTACCATACTTTTGTTCTGCATTTGCACCATAATAAACAGCTTGAGAAAGTCTATGGTATACAATTTGTTCAGCATCATCATTATAGAGGTACTGAATAAGATCTAATTTTGTCACATCTTCTACATCTGAGATTTGATAAAATTCACATTTATTGTTGTATTCTGGATCACTTTTATTATCAACATTAGAACAATAATCTTGTTTTCCCTCATAATACCCTGTCGCTCTACTACCGCTACTTTTCGTATAACTCACCCCAAGTCCAAGAACATGTGTATACTCTTCAAAAGCTTTGGTAATTTGTGTTGAAGCTGAAAGCACATGTGTATTTCTTAAAAAATAGCCATTATCATAATGTTCACCTTCAACAGGGGTCTCCTCTTCACCACTAAATTGTGAATATTGCCCATACAAACTTGCTTGGTATGAAAGGTTTAAATACTCATCAAAAAGAGCAGTTTGCAAGGCAACTGGAATATTAATATCTGTTTGATTTACTTTTTTATTAATTTTTCTTGTAAGGTTTGTAGATTTCACATCTGCCGAATATAAAAGATGATCTTCTAATAAAGTCTCCAGATAGTAGTGGTACTGAACAACTGGGAGTTGCTGAATTGTATCATCATCAGTTTCTAAATCTAAATTTTGATAGTATTTTAAATATGTACCGAAGTAATGTTTATCTGTATTGTAAAAGAGGTTAATTCGAGAAAGTACTTGATTTGATGTAACATTATCAACAGCATTATTCCCTGCTAAGTTGATATACTCTACATCATTCATAAAGTTTAAATCTACATATAAACCAGATTGTCCCTCTAAATCAGTTGAAAACCATTGATTGATTACATCTTTGTTGTCATATAAAAAATTATATCCATAAAAAGAATCGTTACTAAAACCCGTTGCAGTTGGGCGTTTATACTTTTCATAATATGCTTCTTTTTCTTTAAAGTAGCCTAGCTTTAGTTCTCCATAAGAGTAAGGAGAATCTACAAATCTAAATTTAGAATAGATCCCCGAACCACGATTAGCTCTTATTTGTGGAGTGAGTTCTAAATCCCACCAATTTTGCTCAGCAATATAGATAGGTTGTGAATAATAAAATCCCTCCTCTTGAGATAAACCTAAGGATGGCATCAATAAACCTGTTCTTCTTGTTGTATCAAGTGAATAACCAAAATAGGGGGTATAAAACACCGGGATATCATGGATATATAATCTCATATTATATAGATTCAACCATTTTGAATCGGTATCATAATCAGAAGAGCTAAAGTCCATTGTCCACAGAGGATTCATTGGGTTACACCCACTCACAGTACCAGAATTAATATCTAACTCATTATCAACAAGCTGACCCTCATCAGCACTCATCCATACTTTTGAGTCTTTATCAAGCATATAGAAAGGTTTGAACATTTTCTCTTTTTTCTTGATATTTAATCGGGCATATTTACCAAGAATCTTTGATGTTCCCTTATAATTAGCACGAATATTATCAAAAAGTTCTAATTCTCCCGTTTCTCTATTGTAAATCGCTCTTTTTGCTGATATAAAATAATCTTCATAAACAACAGTAACCCCACCTGAAGCTTCAACTATATCACCCTTTGAATCCATTGTTGAAGCATAAATTTCAACTTTATCTGAAACATTTTTCTGAGAATTCTCTTGAGCATTTGATAGTGTGGCAAGAAATAATAAAAGAAAAAGATACTTAAGCATTGACAACCAACGTTCTTGCAGTTTTATCATGCCAAGATTGACGATTTGGGTCCAACATACCCCACAAAAATCCAAGGTAAAACAGCATCTCACTTATAACACGGAAAATAGCTCTATTTAAAGCAACTAACACATTTGGATTAGCTAAATTTTGTATATCTATCACACGGATTTTCATTACAATTTTTCCAATTGTCGCTCCATATTGCATCACAAAGAATGCTTGATAGACTATCTTCATAAACATATATTCTAAAACAAAAGAGTTTGTTACTTGAATCATAGCTTCTACTGTTTTTGCAGAAGAGAAAGAATCCCATAAAGCAAATATAAGCAAAAGAGAAAGTAGCATCTCATCTATAAAAAAAGCCATTGCTCTTTTTTTTATAGGTGCTAATGTCAACTCTTCCCTATTTAATAACTCTTGTATATCTTCTCTCAACAGCTTAATCCTAAAGAGCTTGATATGCGATATCAGTACGAAGTTTTTTTCCTGCAAAGTGTACTTGACCACATCTTAAATAGGCTCTATCTCTAGCTTGTTTGATTGTATCACCTAAGCCAACACAAACTAAAACACGACCACCATCAGCATAGAGAATACCATCTTCTTCACTTACTCCTGCAAAAGAGATATGTGTATTGTTTGCAATCTCTTCATGTTTTACATCATCTAAAATAATTTCAGCAGGTTTCGAACTTGAATATGGGTAGTTTTCACTTGCCATAACTACACCCACTGCATATTGTGAAGAGAACTCAACATTAATATCTGAGAGTCTATTTGTTGCTGCCTTATAGAACATATCTGATACACTTGAAGTCATAAGTGGCATAAGTATTTCACACTCTGGATCTCCAAAACGAACATTAAACTCTAGTGTAATTGGTTCCCCATTCACAACCATAATTCCAATAAAAAGTACACCTTCAAAAGGAGCTCCCTCTGCTTGCATACCATCTAAAGTTGGACGAATTACTCTATCTTTTACTTTTTGATATAACTCTTCGTCTACAAGTGGTGTTGGAGCATAAGCACCCATTCCACCTGTGTTTGGACCCTCATCACCATCTAAAAGACGTTTATGATCTTGTGCAGCTTGAAGCAAGATATAGTCTTTGCCATCACATACCGCAAACATTGAAAGTTCATACCCATCTAAAAACTCTTCAACTATCACTTTTTTTCCAGCATCACCAAAGCTTTTTCCACTTAGCATCTCACCAATAGCTTTTTTGGCTTCATCATGGCTTTGAGCGATAATAACACCCTTACCACCACAAAGGCCATCTGCTTTTACAACAATTGGTGCACTTAAAGTATCTGTGAATTTATATAAATCTTCTATAGAATCACTTTCTATATAAGCGGCTGTTGGTATATTATATTTCGCAAGAAAATTCTTCATATACACTTTAGAACCCTCAAGTTGTGCAGCCTCTTTAGTTGGTCCAAAAATTGTTAAACCATTTTCTTTAAAAATATCAACAACACCATCAACTAAAGGAGCCTCAGGGCCTACAATAGTTAGATCAATCGCATTCTCTTTTGCAAAATCTGCTAATTCATTATAATCTTTAATATTTAGGTTTTCCCCTAAGTTCGTCGTTGCACCGTTTCCTGGCTGAAAGAAAAGCTCATGCTCCTCTTGCTCATTTTTAATTGCACGAGCAATAGAGTACTCACGACCACCAGAACCTAAAATTAATATCTTCATTAACATCTCCATAAAATAAAAAAAGTATTTGTTAAACTCATACTGACAAGTTTAACAAATACTTTTAATTAGCCCAGATAGCCGTTTCGCGTTTGGTTCGGTTCTCAGAGCCGAATTTGGGTGAAGAGAGTAAAAACTAACGGCGGCATTCTCTCGACAGAGTTAACATATCTCAAACGACAACACCGACACACATAATCACTACTAGTTCACAATTTGAATATGTAGAACCCTCATAATTGCGATTACTCGAACTATCTAGACTAATAATGTATTATACAAAATTCTTACTTGATTTAATTTTAGTTTACTTTCAAATAATGATCTATCTCAGAAAATAATTTTTCTAAGCTCTTTGCATAGAAGAAAATTAGCTCATGCCAATTACTTCTTGAGCCTTTTTCAAACTCGTATTCCATAGCAGCTGCACTTTCACATAACTTATATGCTCCAATATTTAAAGCCACATCTTTAATATCCATCGACTTTCTTCTTGCTTCTTTAAAGTGTCCCTCTCGACACAAATCTTCTAATGCAACTGCAGAATTGAGATACATCACTTTAAAATCTTTTAAAATGGATTTATAAAAATCTATATCATCATTACATCGGCTTAAACCTATTGATACAGAAAGTTCTTCATACTCTTCTTTATTATCATGGGTTGCAGTAAGTATGTGTATGTTAGGTTTTACCTGAGATCTTTTCACACTAAGAACATCTAAGATTTTTTTATAAAATATATCTACAATGATGGGTTTTGCAATATGCCCTTGCATCCCTGCTTCAAAAGCCTTATCAATCGCCTCGTCCATAACATCTGCAGTTAAAGCTAAAATTGGTATAGCATCATATTTTTTATTTTTGCGAATCTCTTTAGCTGCATCATAGCCATTGATTTTAGGCATATTGATATCCATCAAAATAAGATCTGTTTCAATCCCTTTATTTACCAAGTCAACAACCTCTTGACCATCCATAACAAATGTCAATTCTATCCCTGTTTTTGATAAAAGTCCTGCAATCACTTTATGATTAAGTATATTATCCTCAGCAACTAAGATTTTTTTATCTTTACACTCACTGAGTTGTTCTTTTAAAGTTTTTATTTTTAAAGAACTCTCTAGTTTTTTCATCTCAAAAAGCTCAATTATAAGATTGAGTACACTTTGCTGTGTAAATGGAGTTTTAAAATAAGCATCAACTTTTAAACCATGCAACATATTGATATTAAAACTACTATTTAACTCATTTAGTAAAACGACCTTACATTTTCCTTTAGAGTGTTTTTTTAACTCTTGAATTTTTTTCACTGCAAATTTACTTAAGTCATTTTGATGAATGACAACTATATCAAAAAGCATTTCCGGATCAAAAACAGCTTCTTCAAAAGAGGGGATTGCATGGCTCACATAATTAAAATAACTAAATCCATGTACAAGACTATTTGATTCCTTATCTGTACTATCTATAATTAATACTCTTTTATTTAAGAGCTTTGATGAAGGTAGACGGTATTGTCTTTTATCTTCTGTATCTTTCAATTTAAATGGAATTGTAAATGTAAAACTAGTCCCCACATCTTTTTGGCTTTGTACTTTTATATCACCATCCATCATCTCAACTAATTGCTTTGATATAGAAAGGCCAAGTCCTGTGCCACCAAATTTTCGAGAGGTTGATTCATCCGCCTGAGAAAAAGAGTGAAACACTTTTTGAACCTGTTCTTGTGTCATACCAATTCCACTATCTTCTATGGTAAATTCTAAGTCAATATTATTTGCAAAAATATCAACTTTTTTTACATATAAAGTCACTTCCCCATCATAAGTAAATTTTACAGCATTCCCTAAAAGATTGATAAGTACCTGCCCTAAACGTAAAGAATCCCCAATAATTCTCGATGGTACATCTTGATCTATCTCAACAGCTACAATAACATTGTTATTTTTAGCTTGAATCGAGATAATATTGAGCACATAATCTAGTATATCATTAAGATTAAACTCCTCTTTTTCTATTCTTAGTTTTCCTGCTTGGATCTTCGAAATATCTAATATATCGTTGATAATATTGACAAGGTGTTCTGCTGATATCTGAATTTTCTCTATATATTCTCTTTGAAATTTTGGTAATTCATTCTCAAGTACTAAATGGGTTAGTCCCATTATCGCTGTCATTGGTGTACGAAGTTCATGACTTGCATGTGATAAAAACTTCTCTTTACTTTCAATATTGAGAGTAGCCTGCTTAATTCGCTCTGTATAAATGAGATCATTATTACTCAGGGTTTCATTCTCTTTTTTATTTTTTACAAAAAACCAAAGAAGAATAAGAAAAGCTGTAAAAGCACCAAAAAACAGAATCTGCCATATATTTAAAGCTTGCTTCTCATCTGAAATAGTTTCCAATCTCTTTTGTTCTTCTTGTTTTTGAACTAATTCAGGCTTCACAACTTCTTGCTTTAGCTGTACCTTTTCTATAGGTATAGTTGTTTCTTTTATCTCTTTAAATACCGCATTTTCTTTCATTGCCATAACAGGTGAGGATGATACTTTTTCTTTTATATTATTTTTTTCAAAATTTTGAGGTAGTTTTTTTAATTTAGTAACATAAACATCTTTATATTCCAAACGTAACTTATCTAGTACCTTTTGTAAAACTTCTCTTTTTGTAAATGGTTCTATCAAAGTTATATAGTATTGGCCAGACTTTCTCTCTTTAAGTTCAAATCCCCATTTTTTTTGTAACTCATGTAGTTCTTCATCATTATAAACATAATTTTCAAGTTCACTTAGAGCTTCTTGTGCATCTGGCTCATTTAAAAAAGAGCCTACACGAATTGTTCTTAGATAAGATGCATTTAGAAATTCACTAGAGAGTAAAAGGAGTAACAATAATGGAATAAATTTCAATAACAGTCCTTATCTTTTTTTAGTATATATTACACTATATAATAAAAAAACATTCTTATCGTGATAAATCTATACAACTTTGTATTGTAGTTTCATTGGAGAGTGTATATTTTACACCATTTGGTAATCTATTTGCCGTTGTTTTACCTATCACAATTATTTTTTGTGTTGTGTAAAAAATATGATTTTTTAAAAAACATTCTATACTTGAGGGGGAAGTAAAGATAAGAGTAGCATTTTGTGGAACTTCAATATTTTGAATCGCTTGTGAACATTGACTCTCGTACACAACTACCTCATCTATACTATAGCCATTTTTTCGCGAAAGCTCTACAAAATCACTTGCAACCACCTTTGCACGAAGATAGAGCCATTTTTTTGTTTTTGGATATGCTTCTATTTTTTGTATTAAAGTATCTCCATATCCTTTGCCAACATCTAAAACAGTTCCACCCAATGTCTCAAAACTTTTGGCACTTGCCTTGGAGATACACAAGGCTTTTTTATCTTTATACTCTTTAAAATCATACTGTTTTAAAGCTTCACAAGCTTGTTTGGAGGTTATAATTAAAAAGTCATATTGAGAAAAATCTATAGCAGGTTTAAAAAATGTAATATCTAAAGAGTTGACACTTATTGCATCAGAATGGGAGGAGATAGAAAAAAGGTAAACTTCGTGGCATTTCATGAGAGAAGCTTTCGCTTACTCCCACTCAATTGTTGCAGGTGGTTTTGAAGAGATATCATAAACAACTCTATTGATTCCATCTACTTCATTAATGATTCTACGAGAAATTCTCTCAAGTAAATCATGTGGAAGGTGTGCAAATGTTGCAGTCATACCATCTACTGCTTCTACAACTCTTACACAAACAGTATTGTCATAAGTACGATTATCACCCATAACACCTACTGATTTTACATTTAGAAGCACTGCAAATGCTTGCCAAGTTTTTGCATAGTATCCACTCGCTTTTAGCTCATCAAGTAAAATCACATCTGCTTCACGTAAAAGGTCTAAATCTGGAACATTTACATCTCCCATAATACGAATAGCAAGACCTGGCCCAGGGAATGGATGGCGGTTAATCATCTCAGCTGGAAGCCCAAGTTCTAATCCAATTTTACGAACCTCATCTTTAAAGAGTTCACGAAGTGGTTCAATTAACTCAAAATCCATCCAATCAGGAAGTCCACCAACATTATGATGAGATTTAATCACTTCAGATGGACCATTTACTGAGATAGACTCAATAACATCAGGGTAAAGTGTCCCTTGTGCTAAAAATTTAATTCCATCATGTTTTTTTGCTTCTTGCTCAAACACTTCAATAAATGTGTGACCAATAATCTTACGTTTCTCTTCAGGATCACTCACACCTGCTAAACGCCCTAAGAAAAGTTCTTGAGCATCAGCAACAACAAGTGGTGCTTTAAGGTTAATTTTAAATACCTCTTCAACCTGTTGGCGTTCACCTTTACGTAAAAGTCCATTGTCAACAAACACAGGAATAAGTTGGTCACCAATTGCTTCATAAAGCATTGCCGCAACAACAGAGCTATCAACGCCACCACTTAATCCACAAAGAACTTTACCATCACCTACTTTTTCACGAATAGATTTAATTTGCTCTTTTAAGAAGTGCTCCATTTTCCATTTTTCTGTTACTCCACAAATATTTTTTGCAAAGTTACGAAGCATTAAATAACCCTCTTCTGAGTGTTGTACTTCTGGGTGAAATTGCATTGCATACACACGCTTTTCTTCATTTGCAATTGCTGCATATGGAGAGTTTGCAGATGTTGCTATAGGTGCAAAACCTTCAGGAAGAACATCTACTTTATCTGAGTGAGACATCCAAACAATACGTCCATCATCACAATCAGCTAAAAGTGGAGATTCTGTTTCAAGTTTTAATTCTGCTTTACCATACTCGTGATGAGATGAACGGATAACGCTCCCACCAAAATCTACAGCAATTCTTTGCATACCATAACAGATACCAAGGATTGGAACACCCATAGAGTAGACACCTTGATCAACCTCATAAGCATCTTTATTATAAACAGATGATGGTCCACCTGATAGTATAACCCCTTGAGGATTTTTTGCTTTGATCTCTTCTACAGAAGTATGATAAGGAAGAATTTCACAGTAAATTTTGTCTTCACGAAGACGACGAGCTATAAGTTGTGTGTATTGAGAACCGAAATCTAAAACGATGATGCTAACATTTGTCATCTGAATGCCTTTAAAAAAAGTAATATAATTAATTGTGAAAGGATACCTAAATCAAGATTAATTTTTGATTTATGAAGAAGCAAAGCCATCTCCAAAAAAGGAGATGGCAAAAGAGCATTTTAATAAATTCCTAAAATCTCAAATTGGAAATACCAAACAGCAACTGAAACGATATACCCAATTAAGATAGTCCAAGCATGTTTCATGTGTGAACTGAATGTATAAATACCATGAAGTCTACCCATAACACCAACACCTGCAGCAGAACCAAAAGAGATTAAACTTCCACCAACACCGGCTGTCATAGTTACAAGCATCCATTGAGCTAAATCCATATCAGGAGAAGATTTCAAAATAGCACTCATAACTGGTACATTATCAACAACTGCTGAGAGAAAACCTACTCCAACATTGGCCATTGTCGGTCCAACTAAAGAGTACATGTCGTGGATATATTCTAAGAAACCTAAGAAGTGTAAAGCACCAACAGCAGATAAAATACCAAAGAAGAAAAGAAGTGTATCATTTTCAACTTTTTGCATATTTACATAAATATTGAAACTATTTTGTCCACTTTTTGTAAGATGGATAGAGTACAGTTTAAGTATAGCCATACCAAACATCATACCCCACATCGCAGGGAAATGGAAAAATTGATGTCCAAGAACAGCCATTACGATTGTTGCTACACCTAGATATGCCACTCCCATACCACCGTCAAGTACAACTGGTTTTTTCTCTGTAGATGCATCAAATGGAGGTTGACCATTTGGTACTGACATAGAGAGTAAAAATGCAGTTACTAACCAACCTAAGATAGAAGCTGGGAAGAGGAATAAAAAGTCAATAAACTCACCCTTATTTGCAGTCCATGCCATAAGTGTTGTGATATCACCAAACGGAGACCATGCACCACCGGCATTAGCTGCAACAACGATATTGATAGCACCCGGAACTAAAAAGGCAAGATTTTTCTTATCTATAGTAAAGAGTACTGTTGAAAGAATAAGTGCCGTTGTCAAGTTATCTGCTACTGGAGATATAAAGAATGCTAAAAGACCTGTAAGCCAAAAAAGTTTTTTATATGTGTACCCTTTTGAAACAAGCTTATACTTCATAAGATCAAATACACCACGCTCTATAAGTGTTTCTATATATGTCATAGCAACAAGTAAAAAGAAGAAAATCTCTGCAATCTCTAATATAAGATGCTCTAGTTCATCATGTAAAGGATCTGGATTCATTCCATTGATTGCATAGTAGATACCAATGAGCATAAACATAAATGTACCTGCGAAAAGTGCTGGTTTTGCTTTATTTACTTCATATTTATCTTCTGTAGCAATAAAATAATATGCTATTACAAAGACAGCTAAACTTAACCATCCCACCCATGTTGTTGCCAAATTTACATCCATTACTGCATGCTGTGTTGCTGCTACTGCAGTCTCAACTGCTGAACCGTGTTCCATTATTTCTCCTCGTACATTGTGTGAACCCCTATAGATTCACCCCTATTTAGTGCAGATATTACTATCTCGCGTGCCGTTAGTAAACGAAATTTCAGTAGTTTACCAATATTTTCATTTAAAAGTGCATTAATTGACGAAAAAGCATCATTTAAACCATCTTTTGTTCTAATTATAGAAACATTTTCCCACATAATATGTCGTAACTGATTCTTTTTTGCCTTATCACCTTTTAAACTCATCACCTCTTCTGTAAGATCAAACTCTACAAACTGTTTCTCTTGAGAATTTTTTAAAATATCTTCAACTGCTTTTTTTGCAAAGACCAAACCTTCAAGTAAAGAGTTAGATGCTAAACGATTGGCTCCATGAACACCAGTTGAAGCTACTTCACCGACAGCATAAAGATTTTTTACAGAGGGGACCCTTGCATTAAGTTCACTCTTTATACCACCTATAGCATAATGAAATGCTGGAGATATAGGCACTCTTTGTGAGGGTACATTAAACCCTAAAGAGCGTAAGTTTTTACAGATATTTGGGAAACGATCTTCAAAATATTTTTCATCAAAATTTTTAAAACAAAGATACACCTGCATCCCTGTTTTTTTCTTATATTTATAGATAGATTTACTAACTATATCACGAGAAGCCAGCTCCCCTCTCTCATCGTATTCAAACAAAAATCTTTTTCCATTTTCATCTTCAATAGTAGCACCTTCACCTCGAAGAGCTTCAGTTAAGAGCATCTTTTGAGCATTGTCAGAGTTAACAAAAACAGTTGGATGAAACTGTAACATCTCCATTCTCTCAAGTTCTATACCTTTTAAGACACATAATCCTTGCATATCAGCACTAATACATGGAGCATTTGTGTGGTACTGATATAAAGAGCCAACACCTCCACTAGCGATAATCACATCTTTTGCATAAAGATTTCGAGTTTGACGATGATCAAGAACAGTAACACCATAACATTCACCATCTTTTATAAGTAGATCTACAACCCTCGCATCACTCAGCATTGCATGTTTGTTTTGAGAGAGTAAAAAATGGTGCATATATCTACCGGTTGCATCACCACCAGCATGCAAGATACGTTCACATGAATGTGCAGCTTCTTTTGTGTAAAGAAGTTCTCCATTCTCATCAGTATCAAAATAAAAACCCTTTTCTATAAGGTCATCAATCGCCTTGCGAGACTCTTTACTTAAAAGTTCTACAGCCTCTTTGTCACAAAGTCCAGATCCAGCATCAAGGGTATCTTGTATATGCACAGCAATATCTTCTTCATCACGAGCAAGAGCTACACCACCTTGTGCATAAAAAGTGTTACACTTAAAAGTCTGGCGTTTATTGATGATAAGCACTTTTTTATCACTTGGAAGGTTCATTGCAGCATAAAGACCTGCAACTCCTGCACCAATTATGATAACATCATAGTGAAACATCTAGTTGCAACTCTCGTTATTATCAAGATCATCAAAGTGCTTTTTATCCATGATAAACTTCACATTTTCATCCTCTTGAGGAACATCTGCTTGATAGTATGGAGGGCCTTTGTAACCACATCCATTTAGGCTTAACAAAAAGCTTGCTATAATAAGCAAATGAAAAATGCCAGTCAAATTATAAGTTCTATTCAATACAAACCTCAATATAAAAGAATTTTACAGCATAAGTGTGTTCAAAAATTACGTTCTATTATGCTTCCCGCTATACAAAAAAATATAAAATACGGATACATTAGAGAAAAAACACTTCATTTTGTAATTTCATCAACACTTAATAAATATGACAAAGATAATATTATAAATACTATTAAAATGGTTTTAAATGGGAGAATGATAGAGAAAAATGCCAATCTTTTTGAATGTATCGATGAAAAGATAGAAGATGTAGTTGTAAAAGTTGATCATAGACCACAAGGCAACTTCAAACCTTACACAACAGATGTCCATAATCTTCGTTATCATGAACGCTCAACTGGAAATATAGAAATCTCAATGCAAGATAGTTCTTTAGAAAAATTGGCACAAGAGATACAAGCTATTATAAAAGAAAACAATGACACTTGAAGAAACAATAAAACAACTACCAGATACCCCAGGGATTTACCAATACTTTGATAAAAACAACCGTTTATTGTATATTGGAAAAGCAAAGAGCTTAAAAAATAGAGTGAAAAGTTATTTTAGTTTCACTCCAACGCTTAGAGCTAATCCAAAATCATCTCTTAGAATTATAAAGATGATAGAACAGGCTGTTTCACTCAACTACATTGTAGTCAACTCCGAACATGATGCTCTTATACTTGAAAACTCCCTTATCAAACAGCTAAATCCTAAATACAATATACTTCTAAGGGATGATAAAACATACCCCTATATTTATATAGATAGATCCCAAAAATATCCACGCTTTGATATAACTCGTAAAATTTTGCCAAGTAAAACCATCAAATACTATGGCCCTTACTCTATTGGAGCAAGAGATATATTAGATTCTGTCTATGAAATTTCCAAATTGGTGCAAAAAAAAGGGTGTCTCAAATCTAAAAAACTTTGTCTTTACTATCAGATAGATAAATGTTTAGGCCCTTGTGAACTTCCAATTAGCCAAGAGAGATATCAAGAGGAGATTGATTTAGCAAGCTCACTTATACAGAACAAAAAGTTACTTATAAAAAATCTCCAAGAGAAGATGGAGTTTTATGCTCAAGAGATGCGTTTTGAAGAAGCTGCAGAGCTTCGTGATAGAATAGAAAAAATTACTCGCTCAGAGATTACAAGTAATATCGATTTTGCTACTGATGAGAATTATGATATTTTTGTTATTGAGAACTCCTCAACACGAGCAGTTATTGTACGACTCTTTATGCGCCACGGTAAGATTATCTCCTCTTCACACGATTTTATACAACTCAACAATGGCTTTGATAAAAATGAATTCTACAGCAGAGCTCTGCTCAGCTTTTATGCTTCAGAAAAGCCTCCCATTATAGCCCCTATCCTTGTTGGTGAGAAATTTGAAGATATGGAAATTATTCAAGAGCATATATCTACAGTTTTTCAAAAGAAAGCAAATCTATTAGCTCCTTTAAAAGGGAAGAAAAAAGAGTTACTCAATCTTGCAAAACTTAATGCCTCAGAACTTTTAAAAGGAGATCTCAAAAGAAATGACACAAAAATTCTCCAGGAGATCCAAACATTATGTCAACTTGAACGTACTCCTTACCGTGTAGAGATTTTTGATAACTCCCATATGGCAGGGGTAGCTACAGTAGGAGCTATGGTTGTATACGAAAATAGTAGCTTTGATAAAAAAAGTTATAGAACCTACCATTTAGAAGCAAAAGATGAATATGCTCAGATGAGAGAAACACTCACAAGAAGAGTGGAGAGTTTTTCAAAAAATCCTCCTCCTGATCTATGGATACTCGATGGTGGAGCTACTCTTTTAAAACTAGCATTTGAGATACTTGAGTCAAATGCTGTAAATTTAGATGTAATTGCTATCTCAAAAGAGAAAGTAGATGCTAAGGCACATCGTGCAAAAGGGAAAGCAAATGATATTATTTATACTCAAACAGAAGTTTTTCGTTTAAAAAATAGTGACAAAAGATTGCAATGGGTCCAAAACTTACGTGATGAAGCACATAGAAGTGCCATAACTTTTCATAAAAAGACCAAACTCAAACTTGATAAAGAGAGTAAACTATTAAGTTTACATGGCATTTCTCAAGCAAAAATCGTAAAACTGCTTCAACATTTTGGTACTTTTGATGAAATTAGAAAAGCTTCAATTGATGCAATAAGTGAACTTTTAAACCAAAATGATGCAAAAACCATAAAAAATTTTTACAAATAAGTTTTATTTTTATAGCTTTATGATATATTTGTGATAATTCTAGTCTTAGTGCTAATTATAAGGTTTTTTTATGAGTAACGTAACACCTATAGATGAAGAGTATATTTATGAGGGAAGTGTCATCATAAGTCAAACAGACTTGGATGGTACAATTGTATATGCTAACAAAATGTTTTGTGAAATATCAGGATATAAAGCTGAAGAGCTTGTCGGGAAACCCCATAGTCTAGTGAGACATCAAGATATGCCAAAGGCTGTTTTTGCAAAAATGTGGCAAACCATCCAATCTGGACAAATGTGGAACGGTCTCTTAAAAAACCTAAGAAAAGATGGGCTGTATTATTGGGTCGATACTGAGATACTTCCAGTTCGTGATGATAATGAAAAAATTACTGGATATATTGCTGCTAGAAAACCAGCTTCAAGAAAAAATATTTTAGAAGTTGAAGAAAACTATAGCAAAATGTTAGAATCAGAAAGATAAGGGATTAGATATGTTAATTTATAACTTCCAAAAAGAATTTATAGGGATCGATGAAAGTGACCTCAAGACACTTGGGTTTTCAAATCTATCCCAATTAAGAGCCGAATCAGCAGATTTTGCTGATCTATTTGTTCGAACGCCAGGGTATATACATAACTTTAAGCATGTGCATTGGATCGACTTCATAACTTGTGCAGATCCATCTGAAGAATCACGGGTGATTATAGATGTAAATTCTCATACCTATACGGCTAAGATTACTATCTCTACCCTATACCTTAATGACAACCCAACATCCAAAGCTTATCTTATTCATCTTAATAACCTTCGAACTCTTACAAGTGATGAAGTAAGTAATATATCAGATGAACTAGCACAAAGACCTGTGCCGGTTGCAGCACCTATTACCCCTATACAAGAAGTAGAACAAGAACCATTTGTTCAAGAAGTGCAAGCAGTAAAAGAAGTTCCTATTCAAGAAGAAACTCCTTACGAAGCTATTGAAGAGAGCTATTCTCAAGATATTGAAGAAACATCTATTCCTGATATGATTGAGATTGATGAGTTTGATTTAGCACACGATATTGAAGAGCCTGCACCAGAAGAACCTATAGCGATAGAGGAGCCTTTAAGTATCCCTGAAGAGGAACCACTAGATGAAAACTTTGATTATGATTACAAATATGACCCACAAGTTGCTTCTGATGAACTTGGACTTCCTATTGATCTTATTGAGGAATTTATTCAAGATTTTATCTCTCAAGCACAAGAGTTTAAAGCTGGTCTATACTCTTCACTAGATGAAGCAGATATAGATAATGTAAAAATTCTTTCTCACAAACTCAAAGGTGTTGCAGCAAACTTAAGAATTGAGGATGCTTTTAATACCTTAAGTATCATCAATACATCTGAAGATCATGCTGAGATACGAAATCAACTCAATATCTTTTATAAAATAATTGCTAAACTCTCTGGAAAAGAGGTACAAACAACAAAGACTCCTCTAGTAGAAACTCCAATAGAAGTAGAAGATATAAAAGCACAAGAGAGTGATGATCTTTATGATGATTTAGTGATTGATTTTAAAGAAGAGATTGAAGAACCTGCTCCAAAAAAAGTAGAAGAGCCCCTCGATGAGGATGACCTTTATCAAGATCTTGCTTTAGAAGAGGAAGAGATTAAAGACACTGATGTGCCTGATTCAATCAATGTTCCAGAACTAGCTGATGATGATTTTGTTGCAGAAGATGAAGATCTTTTAAATTTATCCCTTGATGAAGAACCATTTGAAGATGAAGATCTCTCATCTGAAGATACTCAAGAGTTAAGCCTTCAAGATTTAGAAGATAAGTTGCAAAGCTCTCCTGAGTTAAAAAGTATCCAAGAGATAGAGATCCCAGACGAGATAAATACTCCAGAGGAAAGTGAACCAGCTGTAGAATACTCTAAAACTCAAGTAGCAAATGAGATTGGTCTTGATGAAGAAACATTTGAAGAACTTTTTGATGATTATATTCATGAAAGTAAAACTGTTCTTGAAACACTTGATTCAGCTCTCACTATAGAAGATAGCACAAAAATCAAACAAGAAGCTATCAAACTCAAAGGGATGAGTGACAATATGCGTGTTCACTCATTTTTAGACAAACTAGACATTCTGATAAGTAGTTCAGACAAAACAGAGATGAGAAGTGCTTTAGAATCTATAAGCACAATCATTGAGAAAATTTCTAAGTAAGGTAAAAACAGATGCAATTAGGACTCAAAAACAGACTAAGACTAATCTCCCTTTTTCCAATTATTATTCTTTTTGGTATTACAAGTTTTTTCGTTTTCAATTCGTATGAAAACTATAAAGCAGCACAACTACTCCAAGATAAGCTTTCTGAAAATAGACAGCTAAATGATCTTGTAGCAAATATATCACGTGAACGTGGTATGACCGTAATGTACCTCGGTAACTCATCACCAAATACACTGCGTTCTCTTGTAAAACAAAGATTAAAAGTAGATAGTAGAAAAACTAAATACCTTAACTATGTAAAAGAGAACTCTGTACTTCATGATCATTCTCATGGAACCCAAAACTGTAAAACATGTGTAAATTTAAAAAGTCTTGCTTTATCGATGAAAGAGATTGAAAATTTAAGAAAACTTGTAGATGAGCACAAAACAAACTTTAAAGAGGTATATGAAAAGGTTTATGGAGATGTACAACATAAAGCTATTCAACAACTTGAAGCGATTACAACACAACAGATCGATCCAGAGATTAATGCTCTCTCAAATGAGTATATCTCACTAGTACGTGCACAAGAGTTTACAGCAGCAGAGAGAGACTTTATCTCTTATGCTATTGCTCGTTCAAGTGAACTTGAAGAGGAGGAGATTAACCTTTGGATCTCTCTCATTGCCAAAGCGGATGCCATTAGTTATGACACACTCCCAAATAAAGAGCTAGTTGCACAACTCGATGAACTTTTCAAAAATGAAGATGCTATAGAACTTTTTGAAGATATCAATGCAGAAAGAACAGCTATACTCTCATCAGCTTCAAGTGGAGAGTATGAAACAAGTGCAGGTATCTGGTTTACAATGCTTTCTGAAAAAACAAATCTTCTCTCAGAAGCTGAAGATATCATCTTAACTGCAATGGATAATAGAGCGGTACTTGTGAAGCAAGAGGCTCTCCAATTTCTTTCTATAACACTCTCGATCTGGTTAGTATCTATCATACTCGCTATTCTTGGTTACCTTCTTTCTAATGAGATTGCCAAAAATATCAAAAACCTTGAAAGTGTACTAAAACGTGTTGCAGAAGATACAAATGATGACGACTCTATAGAGAGAAATATCAATCTTGATACTGCAAATGGTACTGCAGAAGCTTATGATCTACTTGAAAAAATCATTGAGCAAACGCGACGCGATAAAGAATCAGCACAAGAAGCAAGTGAAGCTAAATCTATGTTCCTTGCCAATATGTCACATGAGATCCGTACACCACTCAATGGTATTGTTGGGTTTACCGAACTTCTTAAAGATACAGGGCTTGAAGAGGAACAACTTGAATTTGTTGAGATTATTGAAAAATCATCTGAAAATCTTCTTGAAATTATCAATAACATCCTTGACCTTTCTAAAATTGAGTCTAATAAACTTGAGATTGAAGATATCGCATTTAATCCTGTAGATGAGTTTGAATCTGCTGTTGAAGTTTATGCTGTTCGTGCAAGTGAAAAACATATCGATCTTGGTTGTTTCATTGACCCTGCACTTGAGCAACCACTCAAAGGTGACCCTACTAAGATTAAAGAGGTTATTATTAATCTTCTTTCAAATGCTGTTAAATTTACTAGTAGTGCTGGTGCAATTAATGTTGACATTAGAAAACTTGACTCTGAACAAGATGGTATTACACGTATTAGATTTGAAGTTCAAGATAGTGGTATCGGTGTTACAGGTGAACAAAAATCTAGAATCTTTGAGGCATTCTCACAAGCCGACACTTCTATTACACGTAAGTATGGTGGTACAGGTCTTGGTCTTACAATTTCTTCAAGATTTATTGAACTTATGGGTGGACAACTTGATCTTCATTCAGAGCCAGGCAAGGGGACAACATTCTTCTTTACTATCGACTTTGAAGAGATAGAAACACTCAATGAAACACTACAAGGCTCTTTCTCAAGCATTAATGCTCTTGTTTTAGAATCGGTACATAAAACAAAACGCCAAGAGACATATCTTCGTGAGTATCTTGACTTCTTTGGTGTAAGCTATACTTCATTTAAAGATATGCAAGAGCTTGAAACGCTTCAACGTCAGATAAATTATGATCTTCTTTTTATAGATTATGATTATGCAGATGAAGCAACACTAGCACAATATAGCCAACTTCCACAAGAGTTAGTATTATTGACAAAATCATACTTTATGAAACAGATCGATACAATGAAGCTCGATATCTTTAAAACGATCTATGAGCCACTCAACAACTCTAAAGTAAAACTTGCATTAGAAAACTATCAAAATGATAATTTCAATGCGCAAAAAGCACAAAAAGCAAACCGTAAGAAATTTAATGCTGATGCTTCAAAATTTAATGCCAATGTATTAATTGCGGAAGATAATATTATTAATCAAAAACTTATAAAAAGAACACTAGAGGACTTAGGTCTTACGATTAGTATTGCATCAAATGGTTTAGAAGCATTCCAAAAACGTAAAGATGGTAACTTTGATTTAATCTTTATGGATATACAGATGCCGTTCTTAGATGGTGTGGAAGCAACTCGTGAGATTTTAGAGTATGAAGAGGTTTACTCACAGCCACATGTCCCTATCATCGCACTTACTGCAAATGCACTCAAAGGAGATAGAGAACGTTTCTTAGAAGCAGGTCTTGATGAGTACACCACAAAACCACTAGTACGCTCAGAGATTGTATCGCTCCTTGCTCACTTCTTGGCAGATTTTATCGTTGAGGAAAAAGAGGTTCCAAAAAGTGCAGATGAGATTGAAGAAACCCAAGAGACCCAAATAAATGAGCCTACTATTGAGATGGAATCGGTGATAGAACCAGAGATTCAAACCATGGAAGAAGTTCAGGATGATAGCACTGAAGAGATTATTCCTAGACAAGAGACAGAAGAACTTCAAGATGAGATAGAAGAAGAACCTGCATTAGTTGAAGAGGAGATCACTCCAAAAGCTACATATACAGCAGATATACTTTTGGCAAAGAAAAGCCCTTTTGAAACAAAACTTTTTGAAAGACTTATCAAATCTTTAGGTTACACCTATGAGGTTGCCAACTCTTCAGAAGATCTACACACTATGATAGAAGACTCAAACTATAAAGTGATCCTTTTTGATAAAGAGTGTGAATCTTTAGACCTCCAACATTTTGCAAGCTTGGTAAAAGATCTCAATGAAAATAATGGTTTAAAAACAAACCTTATATTAATGAGCGACACATCTTCTATTGAAAACAGTGAGGATGCTCTTTATGTACATGAGATTATAAAAAATATAGTAAACAAAGATTTACTCAGATTACTTTTTGAAAAATTTATTTAAGGAAAATTAGATGACAAAAACAGACTTAGTAGTTTTAGCAGTTGATGACGATATGATTAATTTAAAACTTCTCAAATCGATGCTGAAAAAAAGTGGCCACGTAAAAGAGGTTATAGAAGCAAAAAATGGTTCTGATGCTATTGGAGAGCTTAAAGCTCGTAATGATATAGATCTTATTTTACTTGATATAATTATGCCTATTATGGGTGGTATTGAGATGTTAAAGGTGGTTCGTGCAGATGATAATCTTCGCCAACTTCCTATCATAGTACTTACAACAGATGAGACAAAGAAAAGCGAAGCTCTTGAGTTTGGAGCAAATGGATTTTTAATGAAGCCTATCAGAAATGAAGAGCTTCTCACAAAGATAGCTACTGTAATCGTTTAATTTTTCTCAAACAAGGTTCTAAATAAGAACTTGTTTGAGAACCTCTTCTACCCTTTTTACACCAACAATCTCTAAAGCATCTCTTACCTCTTTTGGTATATCTTCGATATCGCGTTCATAATTTTTTGCAGGTATAAGAACCTTTGTCATCCCTGCTTTATGTGCAGCGATAAGCTTCTCTTTAAGCCCACCAATTGGCAATACATCACCACTTAGTGACACTTCCCCTGTCATAGCAATTTCTGAGCGAATCTTAAGTGAGCTAAATATAGAAGCGATAACACTTACCATCGCTATACCCGCACTAGGGCCATCTTTAGGTGTTGCCCCATCTGGCACATGAATATGAAGATCGTAGCGTTTATACACTTCACTAGGATCCAATTTTATACCATCTTCTTTCTCTTTAAAAGTCATAGGTATATTATCTGAAGAGATTTTTAATTTTTTTGCATCTATAAGAGTTTTCACTACACTCATAGCGATTCTTGCACTCTCTTTCATTACATCACCTAGACTACCTGTAAGTTGTAGTGTCCCTTTTCCTTTGATTCTAATAGATTCAATCTTAAGTACATCTCCACCAACAGCAGTCCAGGCAAGACCATTAACAACTCCAACAACAGGAACTTTATCTGTTTTTTCAATCTCAAATACAGATTTATCAAAAAACTCTTTTATATTTTTAAGAGTTACAGAAACTTTTGAAATTTCTGGTTTTTGAAGGATCTCTTTTGCTGCTTTTCTACTCATATCTGCGATGCGACGACGAAGGTTACGTACACCTGCTTCACGTGTATAAGAGTGTATAAGCTCTTTTAGTGCCGGCTTTGAGATACTTAATTCAGATTTTTTCAGACCATGTTTTTTAAGCTCTTGAGGGATCAAATAACGCGATGCTATCTCAAACTTCTCTTGTGGTGTATATGAACTCACAGTGATAAACTCCATTCTATCACGAAGTGGTGCAGGAATACGTCCAACATCATTAGCTGTAGCAATAAAGATCACATTTGAAAGGTCAAGATTAAAGTTTAGATAATAATCTCTAAAGTCACTGTTTTGTTCAGGATCAAGAATCTCCAAAAGAGCAGCTGTGGGATCACCACGTTGTGAACGCGACACTTTATCGATCTCATCAAGTACTATAACAGGGTTCATCTTTTTAGCATCTATAAGCCCTTGAGTGATACGCCCTGGCATTGCGCCTACATAGGTACGACGATGTCCACGAAGCTCATTCACATCTTCAAGTCCACCTAATGCTATACGGATAAGTGGACGCTTCAGTGCTGTTGCTATAGAGTTTGCTAAAGAGGTTTTACCAACACCTGGAGGTCCTGAAAAACAAAGAATTGCACCTGCACTCTTTTTTTGAGGAATACCACGAAGCTCAAGAAGCTCTCGCACCGCAAAATACTCAACTATACGTTTTTTTGGTTTTTCTAATGAAAAATGATCTTCATCAAGTTGTTTCTCAACATTTTCAATCTTAAGAGATTTTTTTGCCATACTTCCAAAAGGGATATCTAAAACCCAATCAAGGTATGTCTGAGTCATAGAAGCATCTGAAGAATCAGGATGCATACGTGCAAAACGCTCAAGTTGTTTCTCTATCTCTTTATAGGCATCTTTACCCATTTTAGATTTTTTTGCTTCAAGTTTAGTTCTATACTCTTCAATCTCTTCATCGCGAGATGTATCAGTCCCGAGCTCTTTTTGAATCTGCTTAAGTTGCTCTTTTAAAAAGTACTCTTTGTTCACTTTTTCTATATGAGTATGTACCTTAGAACGTATCTCTTTTTGGAGTTTATTTGCTTCAATCTCATCTATAAGGTAATCTATAAGATCCAAAAATCTTTTTTCAGTATCTGTTTCGGTAAAAAGCTTGTAGGCCTGCTCTTTTTTCAACTTTACAGTTGAGCATATAAGATCAATAATACGGTTATGATCATGGTTCTCTTCTATAGTACGGAGTAAGTCAGGTGGAAAGTAGTTACTTACACCAGAGAGTGTTCTCACCTTTTCTCTTACAATCTCTAAAATAGCATCTATCTTAAGAGAGTTTACACTCTTGGGCTCTAACACATCTACATGAGAAATCAGGGGATCCTCAGATACATTATAAAGTACTTTTGCTCGTGCTAAGCCTTGAAAAAGAACCTTCACTCTACCATCAGGAAGAGCAACTTTACGCATAATAGAACCCACTACACCTGTATCGTACAGATCTTCGTGAGTTCTACCACCCTCTCTCCCCTCTTTTGTAGGGCAAACGATAACCAAAGTGTTCTCTTCAATAGCTTTTGTAGCTGCTGCAATATTACTCTCATCATTTAAAAAGAGTGGAGAGATCATAAAAGGGTATAAAAACAGTTCATCTTCTGCTATTACAGGAACATCTGCTGGGAATTCTCCATAATTACTCAGTTTCATTTGCATCCTCTTGAGTTTGTACTTCATCATCTGATTTGACAGAGTTTCGCGAAACTACACTTTGTGTATCTGGAATCATAAAACCATACCAAGAAGCGGTACCATCACCTTCAAACCATTCTTTGTACCATGGCGAGTTAGCACGATCAATCTCATCCCATTTTATCCATGGTTGTGGTTTTATAGCTCTATAGTATGCTGCTGATTTTGGTTTATCTATTCTCTCATATAAGCTAGCAATTGTTTCATTTAAAACAGCATCTGCCATATATAAGTTGGTTGTCATAGTATCGACAATACTATAGTACATAGAGTGTGGGTAGTTGCGTTTAAACTTTTCAGCCGCAACAATAGCTTCTTCTATAAGAGCTTGATCACGTCTTGGGTTTGGTAAAGCCATATATTTTGCTTTGATTTTTAAAAACTCTGCAAACTCTTTTTCGTTTTCATTCGCATAGCGTTTAACATACTCATTTAAAAAATGTTCACTTAAAAGGTACTCTTCGTAGTACATATGAGCAATAGCGAGAATCATTGTTGCTTCTGGTAACAATGGTGAACCCATATGTTCACTTTGTAATGATGAGTAGTAATTATCTGCCTTGTCAACATTTCCATCAGAGATTGATGATACGATCTTACCATACCAGTAAAGTGCAGGCTTGTTATACTCTTCAACATCTTTAGAACAACCTGTAAAGAGGATAACACCTAGGGTTAAAAGAGTTGCAATTTTTGCTTTAATTTTCATAAAAATCATTCCTATATATAATTAGAACATTATTTTATCTAAAAGATATATAACGCTCTTTAAACTCTGTACATTTTATGTTTAAAAGTGCTATAATAGACAAAATTATGAAAAAGGGTTTTTATGAAATTTGAAATAAGTGTCCCACTTTTAGGCTTTGATGAGATCAAAGAGGTAGAATTACAAAAGATTGATGATATTTTTATGAAAATGCAATCTTTACACGATGTAAACACATCTTTCACTCTTATAAACCCTTATGCATTAAGAGAGTATGATTTTGAGGTTCCACAAAATATCCAAGAGCAACTTGAGATTACAAAAGAATCAAACTTACTTATCTTCAATATAGTAATCATTCAAACACCTATAGAAAACTCTTACATAAACTTTGTTGCACCACTCATCTTTAATACAGACACAAAAAAAGCTGCACAGATCATACTTCAAGACAATAACGGTTATGGTGTTGCTGAAAAAATTTCGGATTATTTGGAAAAATAATATCACTCTTTAGATGCTAAGGCATCTAAAATCTTTTGAATCTCATTTTTATGCTTGTAGATACTATTGAGTATATCCATTGAAAGTCCATCTGTATCGTCATAATCATGAGCTATTTCATTTCTAATCTCTCTTAATTCAAACCATTCATCTACTTCTACTATATTTAGCTTTTCTAATGCATGTAAAAGATCTAAGAAAGGCTTATCGACATTAGTACCTTGGTATAACATGTATGCTTTAAAAAGTTTTGCACCTATGGTGTCTTGTGCCTTTGAAAATCTATATATAATCTGATCAGCATAAGCTAAATCAATTTTAGAGTTTAAAATTTTTTCAAAATCAGCTTTTTGTAAAGGCATTTCATAACGATTTTGCAACTCTGAAAATGCATCATTTACTCTTGCTAAATGTATACTTGCTTCTTTATATGCTTTTTTATATTTTGCCTTATAAACTAAAGTGCTATTGCCCATTTTTTTGCCTCTTTCTCTATAAGTCTTGTAGGATCTTCGTTAAAAACAACATCTATTTTTTGATCTTCTATGTGCTGTTTTAATCTTGAAAGAAATTTGATTTTTTTTTCAAAAAGTGAACTTTTATCAATGACTTCAAGGTAAAGGTCTATATCTCCACCTTTTTTTGTATCGTCTACTCTACTTCCAAAGAGATATACTTTCCCCTCACCAAAAATAGAATGGAACAATTCGACAATGTTTTTTCTATAGTATTGACTTAATCTCATGAGATGATTATAACAAAAAAGTTTAAATGTAAGTTTATAGGATAAGGTGGTGGCCAATCTCGGAATCGAACCAAGGACACACTGATTTTCAGTCAGTTGCTCTACCGACTGAGCTAATTGGCCACTCAAGTTGTAGGGCGAAATTATACTTGTTTGTTCTGAAGACTAGCTTATATACTCAAAAAAAAACAAATCCATTTACTTTCAGCAAGTTTAAAGCGGAGAATTCCGATAATAGTAGTATAAACAAGCATAAAATGTATTGAGCCCTGTTTTTTGGTGTCTACTTTTTTTGCTCTAAAGGACTTATCATGAAAAC
>Ga0256837_1000408_pt1 | contig 36884 bp, 32 predicted proteins | sample 4562384metaG_FD_185976 | JGI IMG/M metagenome (GOLD analysis project Ga0256837, IMG submission 185976) | Hydrothermal vent microbial communities from Guaymas Basin, Mexico - 4561-384 | ecosystem: Environmental > Aquatic > Marine > Hydrothermal vents | place: Mexico: Guaymas Basin | collected... | reverse complement strand
TATTGTTTTTTTTATTAGGATTAATAAAACTCTTCATAAAGAGATTAGAAAGTTAAGGGGATTATGATGGAAATATCAACTTTTTTTATGATAGCTATTTCTATTGGTTTTGCATATATGTTGGTTAATAGTGTATCTATTTGGGTTAAAGAATAAGGCTTTATGATGAAAGAGAAATACGAAACATTACAAGATTGCCGAGTAGCAATAGATAAGATAGACAATGAGATGCTAAAACTTCTTAACGAGCGTATGGAAGTTGTTGAGAGAGTTGGTGAGATTAAAAATAATGTTGGTGGTGCAATTTACCGTCCTGAGAGGGAAAAAGATATCATTAATAGACTTACAAAACTAAGTCAAGAGAGTGGTGGTGTTTTAAACAAAAGTGCCATTGAAGCTATATTTTTAGAGATATTTGCTGTTGCTAGAAACCTTGAGAGACCTGAAAAAGTTGCATATCTTGGACCTGAGGGGACTTTTACCCATCAAGCTGCAGAGAGTCGTTTTGGGGCTATGAGTGATTATATATCATTAAACTCTATCGATGCTGTTTTTAAAGAGTTATCGGCACAAAGAGTTAAGTTTGGTGTTGTTCCCATAGAGAACTCTCGTGATGGAGTTGTGGGTGAAACACTAGATTTACTAGCAAAAGCAAAAGTTAAAATTGTATCTGAGCTTTATATGCCTATACATATATCGTTTGCTACAAAAGCAAAAAATATAAAAGATATAACAAAAATCTACTCAAAAGATAAAGGTTTTGGAGAGTGTAGAGAGTTTTTAGCAGAGTATGGTTTGTCAAATGTGGAGCAAATCCCAGTTGAGTCAACTGCAAAAGCGGCTATTTTAGCATCTGAGGATGAAAATTCAGCTGCGATATGCTCACACATAGCTGCAAAACTCTACGGTGTACCAGTTTTATACGAAAACATAGAAGATACTCAAAACAATACTACAAGATTTGTAATTTTGAGTGATTTTAAAAATGGTATAAGTTCTGATGATAAAACTTCTATATTGGTAAGATTAAAAGATGCAGTTGAAGCTGGTTCTTTGGTGCATTTTTTACAAGATTTTGACAAAGAGAAGATAAATCTCTCTAAGATAGAATCTCGCCCATCAAGAGATGCTGATGGATTTGGTTACTGGTTTTATATAGATTTTTATGGTCATATAGATGAAGATAGAGTTCAAAGAGTTCTTAAAAAGCATACAGATGAAGTTACTTGGCTTGGTAGTTATGCAAATAGTGAAGTATAAAAGGTAAAAATTTGAAATTTAACAAAAACTTAGAAAATATAAAAACTTATGAAGCTGGAAAGCCGATAGAACTTGTTGTTCGTGAGTTTGGTATCGAGCCAAAAGATATAGTAAAACTAGCATCAAATGAAAACCCTTATGGTTGTTCAAAAAAAGTACAAGATGCTGTTGTAGATATTGTGGCAAATATGGCACTTTATCCAGATGACTCTATGATGAAGTTAAAAGATGCACTCTCAAATAGATTTGGTGTAAAAGATGAAAACCTTATCATAGGTTCTGGAAGTGACCAAGTTATAGAGTTTTTAATCCATGCAAAAGCAAACTCTAACTCAAAGATACTGATGAACAGTGTAACATTTGCTATGTATGAGATTTATGCTAAACATATTGGAGCAACTATACTTAGAACTTCATCTCAAAAACACAATATGGATGAGTTTTATAAGATATATCAAGATGAGAAACCTAGCATCATCTTTTTATGCACACCAAACAACCCAACAGGTGATGCCATAGATGCAAAAGAGATGTTTGAGTTTATATCTAAGATAGATAACGATACTTTGGTTGTAGTTGATGGTGCATATATGGAATATACTAAGTTCAAAGATGCATCAAAATCAGTTGAGCCAAAAGAGTTAATCAAGAAGTTTGAAAATGTTATCTATCTTGGAACTTTTTCAAAAGCTTACGGGCTTGGTGGTATGAGAGTTGGTTATGGTATATCTAACTCTAAAATTATAAAAGAGCTTTATAAACTTAGACCACCTTTTAATATAACTACACTTTCACTTGAAGCTGCATCTGTGGCAGTTGAAGATGAAGAGTTTGTTCAAGAGTGTATAAAACTAAATTTTGATGAGATGAAAAGATATGAAGAGTTTGCAAAAGAGCAGGGTATAGAGGTTATAGATAGTTTTACAAACTTTGTAACTTTATGTTTTGATGAGAGTAAAAACTCTACTCAAATTGCAGATGCTTTACTAAAAAAAGGGATGATAGTTAGAGATTTAAGTGGTTATGGGATGAATGCTATAAGAGTAACTATTGGAACTAGTGAACAAAATAGTCGCTTTTTTGAGCTATATTTAGAAGTTATATAGTTTTTAGTATAGGAAAACGATGGATTTTAAGGTACTTTTTTCACAGTTAGTTACACTTTATGACAAACTAACTAAACAACAAAGAATTATTATCGCTGCTGCTGTTGTAGGTATCGTAGCATTTTTGATTTTTATGGTTGTTTATACTTCTAAGGATAATGGAAATAGTAGATATGAAGTACTTTTTGATTCTTTAAGTTCTGAAGATGCTGCAAAAGTTATAACTCAGTTAGAACAAGATGAAATCCCTTATGAACTTCTAGATAATAATGTTATAAAAGTACCTAAAAATGTAGTTTATAAAGAGAGGATAGCCATAGCTTCTATGGGTATTCCCAAAGATGGTGGAGTTGGATTTGAGCTTTTTGATAAGCAAGAATTTGGTGCTACTAGTTTTGATCAAAATATAAAATATCTTCGTGCTTTAGAGGGTGAATTGTCTCGAACTATAAGTGCATTAGCTCCGATAGATAGTGCTACTGTAAGTTTGGCTATACCTAAAAAAACACTTTTTGTTGAGAAACAATCACCTCCAACAGCTTCAATAATGGTTAATGTTATAGAGGGTAGAAAACTTACAAATAAACAGATTCGTGGTATAAAAAATCTTGTTGCATCTGCTGTTAGTAACTTAACTCCTGAAAATGTAACTCTTATAAATAGTGATGGAGAGACACTAGGAAGTGAAGATGAACTACAACAGATGGGTGAGCTTTCAGTTGTTCAACAAAGATATAAAACAAAAGAGGAAAAAAAGCTTCAAGATAAGATAGTAAGTGTTGTAGCCCCTTTTGTTGGTGGAAAAGAAAAAGTTGTAGCTCAAGTTAGTATAGAGTTTGACTTTTCTATACAAAATCAAACTTCAGAAAAGTATGATCCTGAAAATGTTGTAAGAAGTGAACAGGTAAGTGAAGAAAAAAGAGAGGGTGCAAAACCAGCGGAGGTTGGAGGAGTACCAGGAACTGTTAGCAATATAGGTCCAGTACAAGGATTGAAATCAAATCAATTACAAGAAAAATATTCTAAAAACACAGGTACAACCAATTATGAGGTTGGAAAAACCGTATCTACAATAAAAAGTCAATTTGCTCGTATAAAAAAGATAAGTGCAGCTGTTATTATAGATGGTAAATATAAGACTAAGTTAGATGCCGATGGAAAACCAACTCAAGATATAGAATATATACCACTTAGTCAATCAGATATACAAGCATTAGAATCATTAGCTTCTCGTTCTATAGGTATAGATAATAATCGTGGAGATAGTATAAGTGTTCAAAATCTTCAGTTCAAAAGAGAGAACAAAGCTGGTGCTAATGATACTATGTCTAAGATACTTGGTATATCTGAAACATATTTAACACCTTTTTCAGAACTATTCAAGTATATATTTGTAATTATTCTATTACTTGTAGTTTATAAAAAAGTTATGTCGCCATTTGCTGAAAAAATGCTTGAAGTATCTAAAGAAGATGATGAACTTGAGCGTCCAGATTTATCATTTACTGATGAAGAAGATGAAGATTTAGTTGGTAAAGTTCAAGATATGCGTAAAAAAGTTGAAGAACAACTAGGTATCGGTGGAAACTTAAATGAAGATGAGTTAAAACATGAAGTTCTTTTAGAAAAAGTAAAAGCTCAAGCAGAAGAAGCTCCAGAAGAGATAGCATCTGTTTTAGAATCATTGCTTTATGAAGAATTTGATGAAGAAGCTTTACAAAAAAGGTAGATTATGGATTTAAATCAGGTACAAAGGGTAACATTTGATGAGATGAGTATGGCTGAAAAGATAGCTATACTTTTAATGCTCTTAGGTGAAGAGGTAACAGCTGAAATATTTTCAAATATGAATGTAGATTCCATAACTGAGGTATCAAAGTATATAGCAGCTTCAAAAACAGTTGATAAATCTATAGGAACAGCTGTTTTAGAAGAATTTCATGCAATTTTCCAATCTGGTCAATTTCTTACTTCTGGTGGTATGGAATATGCAAGAGAGTTATTATATAGAACATTAGGTCCTGAAGAAGCTAAAAAAGTTCTTGATAAGTTACAAAAAAGTATGCAAGAGACTCAAAACTTTGCATATCTTTCAAAAATCAAACCAAATCAACTTTCAGACTTTATTGTTAACGAACACCCTCAAACTATTGCTCTTATACTTGCACATATGGATGCAACAGAAGCTGCCGATACACTTCACTACTTCCCTGAAGATTTACGAAGTGAAGTTGCTATGAGGATGGCAAAACTAGGTGATATTTCTCCATCAGTTATTAAAAGAGTTTCTGCTGTTCTTGAGTCAAAACTTGAATCACTTGCATCTTACAAAGTTGAAGTTGGAGGTCCAAGAGCAGTTGCTGATATCTTTAACCGTCTTGGTGCAAAAGCTGCAAAAGCTACACTTGCACAAGTTGAACAAGTTGATGAAGAGTTATCAACATTAATTAAAGAGATGATGTTTACATTTGATGATATTGTTACATTGGATAAAGCTGCTATATCTGAGATATTAAAGTCAGTAGATAAGGGTGATTTGATGCTTGCATTAAAATCAGCTCCAGAAGAGTTAAAAGAGAAGTTCTTCTCAGCTATGAGTGAGAGAGCTAGAGAAGCATTTGAAGAAGAGATGCAGTTTATGGGTGCGGTTAAGATGAAAGAGGTTGAAGGTGCTCAGAGAAAAATTGTTGAGCAAGTAAATGCACTAGCAGAAGCTGGAACTATTCAGATGGGTTCAACTGAAGAGATGGTTGAGTAATTATGGCAATGGTTATATCAAAAGAGAGGATGGAAAAATATAATGTTAATCCATATCATTTTAAAGTTCTCTCTAGTGGTGATGAAGCTGTTTCTAAAATAGAAAATACTCAAGAGCAAGTACAAACTCATGTTCAAGAAGAGAAAATCAAAAAAACTCCTATTAGTGATGTTGATTCTAGTGCTATTAGTCAAAGCTCAAAAGATGCACTTATAGAATCATTGATGAAAAACAATGATGAGATGTCATCAAATTTTATAAAACTACAGATGAAAATAGAAGCTAAAGAGGAAGAATTTAAAGCAGAACTTGAAAAAGTTAAAGAGCAGGCATTTAATGAGGGATTGGCAGAGGGTCAAGTTCAAGCAGAAAAAAAGATAAAAGAAGAGTTAGGTTTAAGATTGTCTCAGTTTGCAACATCTATAACAACTTTAGAAGAACAAGCTAAGGAATTTGTTTCATCTTTAGAAGCTATTAAGGATTCTCTTATAAATGCAGCTATAGATATATCTAGTGAAGTTATAAATATAGAATTAAGTGAACACTCTACTGAAGTAGCTAAGGTTTTATCTAATGAATTGATAAAAGAGTTACAAAGTGCTTCAAAAGTTACATTAAAAGTTAATCCTATAGATTTTAATGAGATATCAAATAGTATTGGTAATTTAGAACATATTGAGGTTGTTGCAGATAGTGCTGTAAGTTTAGGTGGTGTTATAGCTATAAGTGATGTTGGCAATATAGATGCACAGATATCAAAAAGATTTCAAAGAGTAAAAAAGGCGGCTTTAAGTGAATAATATAAATGTAAAAGAAAAAACTGTAGAAGAGTTAGAGATTCTTTGTAAAGATATAAGAGAAGAGATACTAAGAGTTGTAAGCAAAAATGGTGGTCATCTAAGTTCAACTTTGGGTGCAACTGAACTTATAGTAGCTATGCACAAAGTTTTTGATAGTAAAAAAGACCCATTTATATTTGATGTTTCGCATCAATCTTATGCTCATAAGCTTTTAACTGGAAGATGGGAAGAGTTTGATACTCTTCGTCAGTTTAATGGTTTATGTGGTTATACAAAACCTAGTGAAAGTGAACATGATTACTTTGTAGCTGGTCATAGCTCAACTTCTATCTCTTTGGGTGTAGGTGCAGCAAAAGCTATCGCACTAAAGGGTGAGCAAGATTCTCGCATCCCTGTTGTTATGATAGGTGATGGTTCAATGACTGCTGGTATGGTTTATGAAGCATTAAATGAGCTAGGCGATAGAAAATACCCTATGATTATCATACTAAATGACAATGAGATGAGTATCTCTAAACCAATAGGGGCATTAAGTAGGATGCTAAGTTCTGCTATGGCATCTCCTGCTTATCAAAAGTTTAAAACTCATACTGAAAATTTTGTAGATAACTTTGGAGATAGTGCCAGATATGTAGCAAAAAGGATGGAAGAGTCTTTTAAACTTATTACCCCAGGGATTATGTTTGAAGAGATGGGTGTTGAATACATTGGCCCAGTAGATGGACACAATCTAAAATCTCTTATAGATACATTTGAACTTGCTAAAAAGCTTAAAAAACCAGTTATAGTTCATACTCAAACACTAAAGGGTAAGGGTTATGAGATAGCTGAAGGTCATGAAGAAAAATGGCACGGTGTATCGCCTTTTGATGTAAAAGATGGAAAATCACTTAAAAAATCATCATCAAAAAGTGCAACTCAGATATACTCAGAAGCACTACTTCATCTAGCAAAACATAATGACAAGATAGTAGGAGCAACAGCTGCAATGCCAAGTGGAACAGGTCTTAGTGAGCTTATAGAGAAGTATCCTACAAGGTTTTGGGATGTAGCTATCGCTGAACAACATGCAGTAACTTCTATGAGTGCATTGGCAAAAGAGGGATTTAAGCCTTTTTGTACGATTTACTCTACATTTTTACAAAGAGGGTATGACCAAGTTATACACGATACTTGTTTGATGGACTTACCAGTAGTTTTTGCACTAGATAGGGCTGGTATAGTTGGAGAAGATGGTGAAACTCACCAAGGTGTTTTTGATATAAGTTTTTTAAGAGCTATACCAAATATGACACTTTTTGCTCCACGAGATGAAAAAAGTTTCCATCAAGCTATGGCATTTGCATCTGAGTATAACCATCCGTGTTCTATCCGTTATCCAAGAGGCTCATTTATAGAAACAACTCTACCAGAATCACAACCCTTTGAGTTAGCAAAATCTCAACTTTTAGTATCAAACGATAGCGATAAACTTTTTATAGGTTATGGAAATGGAGTAGGTCGTGCTTATGAAACATCTAAGCTTTTAGATGAAGAAGTAAGTATCTTAGACTTAAGATTTGTAAAACCACTAGATGAAGAGATGCTACTTTCTATGGCTAAAAAGCATAAAAAATGGTTTGTATTTTCAGATAGTTCAAAGATGGGCGGAGTTGCCTCTGCTATACTTGAGTTTTTAGCATCAGAGTCTATAACAGATATAGAAGTGGTGAGTTTTGAGTATGAAGATAAGTTTATAACTCATGGAAATACAAAACTTGTTGAAGAATCTTTAGGTTTGTTGCCATCTCAATTGGCTAAAAGAGTTAAATTAGTTTAATTTAACTCTTTATGGTTTTCTTGATAAATTGAAAGGGATGGAAAAGCAAATTCAAGGTTATTTTTTTCCATTATCTCCATAATTTTTTCCATAACATCTTGTTTTGTTTTTAACCACTCTTCCCACATAACAGATTTTGAAAAACAGTATATAAGTATGTTTATACTAGAGTCAGAAAATTCATCTAGATATACAAGTAGAGTTCTTTTTACACCCTCTAAGTCCTCTTTTGAGACAAGTTTTGCTACTCTGCTTTTTCTTCTACGAAGATTTTCATATTTTGTTTCTTTTGTTGCTATATCTGGATGATTTTGTAACATAGTTTTTATCTCTGTTATAGCATTTTTTATATCTTTACTTTTTGAGTCATATTTTATTCCTATTTTCATTTTTATTCTTCTTCCAAGTTTTCTTTTATTCCAGTTTTTTATACTACTTGAAGCAAATGTACCATTTGGTATAGCTATAAGAGCATTATCAAAAGTTCTTATAGTTGTAACTCTTAAACCTATCTCAACAACAGTTCCCTCTTTGTTGTTTATCTCTATCCAATCACCTTGAGAAAATATATCTGAAAAAAGTATAGATAGTGTTCCAAAGAAGTTCGATATAGTATCTTTAGCAGCAAATGCAACAGCAAAACCACCTATACCAAGACCAGATAAAACAGCAGTTAGATCAACACCTGCAAAATATAAAATTATTAAAAAACCAATCATAAATATAAAAAAGTTAATAATCTTTATACCAACATTGATAAGTTCTCTTTTTACAGTTGTTTTTTCCTCTTGAATTTTTTGTAGATTTATTGTTGCTATTATATTTACAACTATATATACTATATATGTTAATATTATGGTATATACCATATCAAATACTTTTGATACACTATCTATACTACTAAAGTTATTGTATATATATATAACCATATCTATATTTATGATTATTATTAACACACCTATACTTTTTTTTGTTTGTATTAAGATATCTTCTGCATATTCGTTTAAAGAATCATTACTTGTAAGGTATTTACTAAGTAATATATAAAAAAGTTTTCTTAGTATATATATAAATGTAATTAGAAGAGAGATAATAATCAGTTTGATAACACTTAATCCAAACGGGTTTAAGAACTCATCTATGATTTGGATTATTTTAGATGAGTTTATGATTAAAACAGGCTCTATTATATGGTATTTTGAGAACTTATTTAGTCTATACATTTTTTTTTCAAATTTATACATATGAGCTATCATATCACTGTTTATCTCTATAAGTGCATAGTATTCACGAATATTATTTTGAGCTGTTTTTAAAACTTTTGAGTTTGACTTGTAAGATAAAAATTTGGAATAATCAGTTTGTTCTGTTATGTCAAGTAGTTGTTGTTGATTTTGTGATGTTAATTCATTTAGTTTTTTTTCAAACTCTTCTATTGTTTTTGTATTTAGTGATATTAGTATATTTTTTATTGTATTGTTTATATTTCTAACTATAAGATATGATTTTATTTGAACTTCATCCCTTGTTACAGCATATCTATTACCCGCTCGTTTATTTATAGATATAATTTTTTTAAGAGAAAAAATTTCTGCATTGAAATCTTTTAGATTGTTTATATATTGAGATTTATTTGCCATCAATGAATATAAAGCTTGTTGATACATCTCTTCTTGTTTTAGAACAAGTTTAGAGGCTTCCTCTTGAGATATGTTTGCATCGTTCATCTGATATGTTAGTTTTATCTGTTTATCTATAAATGGTGAGTATTTTATATCTTCTTTAGCTTGTAGGGAAACTATAAAAATTAGTATTAGTAAAAGAAGTTTCAACTTTATCCTTTTTTCTGTTTATCTTGTTGAGCTTCTTCTTTTAATGTTTTTAAAAACTCTATAATATTTCTTTGATAATGTGCAGTATCTAAATCTTCTGTCATATTTGCTATACATTCAAGAGCTTCGATATCTATCTTAGAAGCATATCTTGGTACTTTTTTTACACTTTTTTTTATATCTTCAACAAGTGTATCTATATTTAGACCATTATCTTCAAAGATTTTTTCAACAATCTCCCTTGTTGAATTCATAAGAAGGATAGCTCTTTGTTTATCATTTTTATAAGTTTTTAGTGATAGTTTTTTTACTAGTAGGTAACTCTCACCCATAGAAGCTTCATCAGCAGCGATAACAAGTGCAAAAACTTTAGCACGAAAAGCCAAAGAGTTATGGTTGTGAACAAAAAATTCACGAAATGCACTAAAAAAATGGTGTTTTAGTCTATAACTAAGTCGCATATAAATTCCTTAATAGTATTATACTGATAGAATTTTAAAAACTATATTAATAGATTGGGAGAATATATAAAATGGGTAGAGCATTTGAATACAGAAAAGCATCAAAACTAAAAAGATGGGGAGCAATGTCAAAGTTGTTTCCAAAACTAGGTAAAGTTATAACTATGGCAGCAAAAGAGGGTGGAGCAGACCCAGACTTAAACCCTAAACTAAGAACAGCTATACTAAATGCAAAAGCTGAAAATATGCCAAAAGACAACATTGAAGCCGCTATAAAAAGAGCAACTGAGAAAAATGTTGCAGATATGGCAGAGGTTACTTTTGAGGGTAAAGCTCCACACGGTGTTTTACTTTTTATAGAGTGTGCAACAGATAACAACACTAGAACAGTAGCAAATGTAAAAAGTATATTGAACAAAAATGGTGCAGAGATGCTAACTAATGGTTCATTAGAGTTTATGTTTGATAGAAAGGCACTTTTTGAATTTGACTTAAAAGATGATATGGATGTTGAAGAGTTAGAATTAGAGTTAATAGATGCTGGTTTAGAAGAGATAGAAGCTGAAGATGGTGTAGCTATCATAACAGCTGATTATACAAGTTTTGGAACACTAAACAAAGCTTTAGAAGATATGAATATCGAGATAAAAAAAGCTACTTTAGAGAGAATTGCAAATTCACCAGTGAGTATAACAGATGAACAACAAGAAGATATAGATAAAATACTTCAAAGATTAGAAGATGATGAAGATGTTCAAAAGGTATTTACTAACTTAGCATAATGAGATATGTAGATAAGCTAAATACAAAAACATTAGAAGTAAAACAATCAAAATTTATAGCTTTTTTGATGCCATATCATCAGTTTGATGAAACTTTACAAAAGTTAAAAGATGAGCATCCAAAAGCTAGACATTTTGTTGTTGCTTATAGATACTTAAATGAATACAATCAGATAGTAGAACATTCAAGCGATGATGGAGAACCTAAAGGTACATCTGGTAAACCAACTCTGATGGTTCTTCAAGGTGCAGATATCATAAATAGTGCTATTATAACTGTTCGTTACTTTGGTGGAACTAAGCTAGGCACAGGTGGTTTAGTTCGAGCTTATAGTGATGCTACTAACTTAGTGTTAGAAGATGCAAATCTAATTGAGTACAAGCATAAGTTGATAAAAGAGATATCTTTTGAGTATGCAAATGTTGGTAAAATAGACTATGAGTGTTTAGAATGTGGTGTAGATATAGTAGAAAAAGTTTTTGATATGGATATCGTATATAAACTAAGTGCAACTAAAGAGGATTTTGAAAGATTTTTTCAAAGGGTAGATAGGTTGGTAAGTTATATTAAAATATAAAAAATCAATTCATATTTTAATATTTAGATAAACTTAAATAAATTCAAAATAGAACTTAGATACTATAATTATAAATAAAAAATATTACAAATTGTCATATTTTTTGATAAAACAAATAGTTATTGTTATGATTTTTCAAAATATTAGGAATATCAATGCAACAATTAAATTTATTTAACTTTAACAATAGCAAAAACTTAAAAGGAACAACGATAAAAACTTTAAAATATATAGATTTATTTTGTGGAGCTGGTGGTTTTTCACTTGGTTTTGATAAATCTGGATTTCAAAATATTTTTTCAGTTGATATAGAAGAAGACTTTTGTAAAACTTATAAAACAAATTTTCCTACACATACTTTAATACAAAAAGATATTTCACAAATTACAAAAGAAGAAATAATAGAGTTAACTGGTTCACATGAAGTTGATGTTATTATTGGAGGACCACCTTGTCAAGGTTTTAGCATAGCAGGAAATATAGGTAGAAAATTTATTGATGACCCGAGAAATAGACTATTTAAAGAATTTGTAAGAGTGGTAAGTATTGTGAAACCAAAATACTTTGTTATGGAAAATGTGGCAAGACTTTACACTCATAATACTCATAAAACAAAAGAAGAAATCATTAAAGACTTTAATAAATTAGGATATGAAGTTAAATGTAGTATTTTAAATTCTGCTGATTATGGTGTTCCTCAAATTAGAAAAAGAGTTATTTTTATTGGCTCAAGAATTAGCAATAATATTTCATTTCCTAAGGTCACTCATACTACATATAAGACAGTAAAAGAATGCTTAAATGATTTACCTTCTTTAAATTCAGGAGAAGAATCAAGCATACTTAATCACAAAGCTATGAATCATACAGAACAAATGTTACAAAAAATGAGTTTTATTGAAGATGGTGGAGATAGAACAGATATACCTATTGACTTAAGACCAAAAAGTGGAGATATTAGAAAGTATATTAAATACAATAGCAATAAACCATCTATAACTATTACAGGAGACATGAGGAAAGTTTTTCACTATTCTCAAAATAGAGCTTTAACAGTTAGAGAGTTAGCAAGATTACAAACATTTCCAGATAGTTTTGAATTTAAAGGTAGTAGTATATCTGCACAGCAACAAGTTGGCAATGCCGTGCCTCCTCTTATGGCTGAGGCAATAGCAAAGAATATATTAAATATGATAAAAGAAGACAATAAAAGTAAAATTTTATTTGATTATAAATATCCAAAAGTTAACTATATTGGAAATAAAGAAAAATTAGTAAACTGGATTTGTGATTATTTCCCTAAAGATGTTAAGTCTATATTTGATGCTTTTAGTGGTGGGGGTTCTGTCGGATATGAAGCAAAAAGAAGAGGATACAAAATAATTAGTAATGATATATTGAAAATAAATTACTATTTGGCAAAATCACTTATTGCAAATAATAATGATACTTTAACAGAAAAAGATATAAAAATTATATTTGAAGGAAAACCAAAAAAAGGCTTTATGTACAAAAACTATTCAGAAGTTTTTTTCTTTCCAGAAGAATGTATGGAACTAGACTTGTATAGAGAAAATATTGAAAATTTATCTTCTGAATATAAAAAATCAATTGCATTTACATTAATTAGAAGAGCTATGATTCGTAAAATGCCGTATTCAAGATTTAATCTAAATTGGGAAAAGATAAAACAACTTAGAGATGAAGAATATAGTTATGCAAAATATAAAAGAAAAAGGGCTTATCATAATGAATCATTTAAGAGCCACTTTCTAAAAAATTTAATTGACTATAATAATGCAATATTTGATAATAAACAAAATAATGAAGTTTATAATGACGATATATTCAATTTATTAGGTAAAACTGAAGCAGATTTAATTTATTTAGACCCACCATATACTGGTACTATGAATAATTATTTTGGATTTTATGGACTTATTGATGAATATATTCATTCAAAAAAACTAAAACCTTTTGAAAATAATTTTATAGATAAAAAATCCTCTTTAGAATTATTTGATAAATTATTTGCAAATTTAGGAAATTTTAAATATTGGTTTTTAAGCTATAACAATAATTCCTATCCATCAAAAGATGAGTTAATTAATATCATAAATAAATATTCTAATGATATTCAAGTAATTGAAAAACCACATGATTATAAAGTTACAGGAAAAGCAAAAAAGACTAAAAATACTGAGTATTTGTTTATAATTAAAAATACAAATTTTGAGGATTAAATATGACAGAGCAAAACTATGAAGATTATTGGAAATTAACATTAGCCTATACTGATATAAACGGTGATAAGTTTTATAATACTTTAAAAGCAATAATTGATTTTATAAATGCTAATTATCAAAAAGATCCTAATCAAGAGTATTATAAAAATTTACAAGAATATGTTAGTTCTATAAACGGACTAAATGATACATCGTTAAGAAAGAGCATAAATCAGTTTGTAAAGCTTGGTTTTGTAAATAGTTTAATATCATATAATCAAGAATCTATTGATTTTTTAAATGCTAAAACAAATAGAAAAAGACAAAGTATATTTTCAAAAATAGTTTATAAATATTCAAGTTTCAATAGTTCTATTACGGAGTACTCGGCACAAAAAGAAATAAATTTTCTTCTTAAAACATTAGAAGAAGTTGGCAACCTAACAAAAGAAAATATTATTGGCTTGATGAATATTAACATAATGCAATATCAAAAAGGATATGTAAATTTTACAGAGTTAACATATCATACAAATATAGCATTTGAAACTGGATTTATAGAAAGAAAATACAATCAAGTTGGATATTTATTTAATTTATTAACGAAACTCGATGATGTTGTTTTTATCGATAATGTATTGTATTTTGAAGAAGATGCAAAAGTTATTTTTGGAGAAGATTTAAAACAAGAAGCTAGAAAACGCGATGGCTATTTACATAGAATTTATAAAAACCTATTAAAAGAAGAAGTTGAAGATAAACTTTATTCCACTCAATGTATGCTTGAAAAATTATCATATCCTTCATTAGTTGCAAGTCACATTAAACCATTTATTCAATGTTCAAGTGATGATGAAGCTTATGATCCAGATAATGGCTTATTGTTAAGTCGAAATATGGATATATTATTTGACCAAGGATATATCTCTTTTAAAGATGATGGAACAATAATATATTCATCTCAACTAAATCAGGATGTTATAAAATACCTTAATAATTATAAATTAGATAGTATATTTATAAATGAGAAAAGAATACAATACTTTGATTATCATAGAAATAATGTATTTAGACAAAGTGCTTAATTGTTAAGAAAATACAATTGGTAAAGTAAAATTTTATCTACCATGAACAGCATTACCCATATCCCACATAGGTAAAAATATACCAAGAGCTAGAAGCAGAACCATGCTAGCCATTATAAAAAGCATTATTGGTTCTACTGCTTCAGATAGTCCATCTATGATGGCATCAAATCTCATTTTATAGTATTGTGCTACTTTATTTATCATATTGTCTAGTGTTCCACTATCTTCACCAGCTTTTATCATCTGTATAATCATATTTTCAAATAGTTGAGTATCTTCTAAACCCTGTTTTAGAGTTCCACCTTTTTCAACAACCATTCTAACTGAAAAAAGTTTGTTTTTTAGAACAAGATTATCTATCATACCTATCGAAGTGTCTAGGGCTTCAGCTATAGGGATACCAGCATGTACTAGTTCAGAGAAAACAAGTGTAAATCTATTTAGTGTAGAAAATTTAATGATATCTTTTATAAGATATGTTTTTAGTAGAAGTTGATGCCAACGGTATTTAATATCTTTATTGTTATTTATAAGGTATTTTAAAATACTAAATATTGAAAATAATGTTGCTAAAAGATATAATCCATAGTTGTTAAATAGATACTCTAAAGTTAAAAGTATCTGAGTTGGAAGAGGTAGTTGAGCATTTAATTCTTCAAATATAGCTTTAAATTGAGGTACAACATAAGATATAAGTATAGTAAAAGCGACAGCCATAGCTATCATAACATTTCTAGGGTATGCCATCGCTTTTTTAAACTTGATTATATTTGCACGAATCTCTTCTAACATATTTGCTAGTGAGTAGAGTGCATCATCTAAGTTACCAGTTTTTTCACCTAGTTGTATCATAGCTAGAGTTAGATTTCCAAGCTCAAACCTATAGTTTTTCATAGAGTCGTATAGTGAACTACCTGAGTTGATATCATCAGCTACTTTTGTAAAGACTGTTTTTAATGCCGTATCGTTTGTTGATGTTGCTATATCGTATATGGAATCGTGTATAGATATACTTGCATTTGTCATAACAGCTAGTTGTCTTATCGCCCCTATAAGTGCATCTGGATTTATTTTTTTCTTTTGTATGTTTTGTAATATATCTTTTTTTATACGGTTAAATTTATTTTCAAATGGTTCTTCACTCTCTACTACTTTTATCAAGATTCCAGTTGATTTTTTTTTAGCATAAGATGTTGCTTCTTTTTTTGTTTTTGCATATATTGGTAGTTGTTTTTTCTTACCTTTTGTTAATATGGTTGCTATGTAGTAGTTCATGATTTTGCTACTCTAAGTATCTCTTTAAGTGTAGTTATGCCAGATAGAGCTTTTTGTAAGCCATTTTGATATATATCTATAAAACCATCTTTTATAGCTTGTTCTTTTAGCATCTCTTTAGAAGCACCTTTTGCTATAAGTGATGATAACTCTTCGGTTATGGTTAAAACTTCACAAATCATCTCTCTACCCATATAACCCGTGTCGTTACACTCTTTGCATCCTCTACCTATATAAAATTTTGCATTTTCAGGTATAAGGTGTTTTATCTCTTGAATGGTTGCAGATGAGATACTCTCTTGTACTTTACAATGTTTACATATCTTTCTAACAAGCCTTTGAGCTTGTATAGATACTAAAGCACCACTTATAAGATAGTGTTCAATCCCCATATCTACCATACGAGCTATAGCACTTATAGAGTCGTTTGTATGGAGTGTTGAGATAACAAGATGCCCAGTTAAAGCTGCTTTTATAGCTATCTCTAGTGTTTCTTTATCTCTAATTTCACCTATCATAATCTTATCTGGGTCTTGTCTTAGTATGGAGCGAAGAGCTGTTGAAAATGTCAATCCAACTTTTGTATTTACCTGAACTTGTTGTATTAGATTCATTCTATACTCTACAGGGTCTTCAACTGTTATAACTTTATCTTCACTATTTCTAAGCTCATTTAATGCACCATAAAGAGTAGTTGTTTTACCACTTCCTGTTGGACCAGTTACAAGGATGATGCCATGAGGTGCTTGTAACCCTTTTATAAACTTTTTATAACTTATACTATCCATACCAGCATCTTCTAGCTTTACTAGTGCTTTTTCTTTATCTAGTATCCTCATAACTATAGATTCACCATATATAGTTGGTAAAGTAGATATACGAAAATCAAACTCATTTTTGCCAACTAAAGTTGAAAAACGACCATCTTGAGGTTTTCTTTTCTCTGCTATATCTAAGTTTGAGAGTAGTTTTAATCGAGATGCTAAAGGTGGGTATATATCTTTTTCAAATATAAACATCTCTGTTAGTTTACCATCAACACGACCTCTAACTGTACAGTTTTTTTCAGTTGGTTCTATGTGAATATCACTAGCACGACCTTTTATACAGGACTTTAGTATAACATCAATAAGAAGTAGTATAGATGATGCTTCTTGTTGCTCTTCTATACTACTTATAGAGTTTAACTCATCTCGTATCTTTTTTACCAAATCTTTTACACTGTCTTTTAGTGCTACTTTTAAAAGGTATGAGTTGATTTGTTTATATGTAGCTACTGCTATTTTTACTAGTTTTCTAGGATATAGCCTCTCTATACTCTCTCTTGCTTCTATATTTAGTGGGTCATTTAGTGCTACTAAGATGCTCATATCATCTTCAGATATTGGGATAGCTTTGCATTTTTGTAGTTGAGGTAGTGATGTTTTACTTATAAGTTTATAGTCCATATCTATAGAATCCAAATCTATAAAACTAAGTTCTAACTCTCTTGCTAACTCTTTTAGTACATCCTTTTCAGATATATAATCATAGTTATCTATTATAGAGAGTTCATAAACACCATCACGGATTTTTTGAACAATAAATCTTATAAGTCTGTCCATAGTCATAAAACCAGATAGAGTTATATCTCTAAGGATAAACTCCTCTTTTACACCTTTTGAAAGAAGTCTCTCAACTTGTGTTTTCATGATAGAACCGTTTTGTATTAAGTCGTTTGTTATTCTATCCATATTTTAAGATTCTCTCTTTACCAGTAACTATGTTTTTTTATGAGTTTATTGTTATAAATCTCTTCTATTATCATCTTTTTTAAATCTTTAGTATCTAAAAGATAAAGTTTATATTTTAAAAGTTTATCATTTTTATCTTGAAAAATGTAGTATTTTTGTACTTTATCTATATTTAATTGTGCATAAAAATCAAAAACTTTAGAAATTATATGTTTTGTTGATGGAAAATTAAATTTGCTGAGATTATAACCATCTAATAAAGCATAGTATAGCAGTTTTTTTTGCATCAAGATGATAGAAAAATAAACAGCATTTTTTCTTGATTCTTTTGTTTTTTTGAGTTTTGTTATGGCTAATGCTAATCTGTCTATTTGATCTGCTTTTAGACAAGAAAAAGCATATAAAGATACAAAGTTTTCATTTTTAGAGTATTTTGAAATATTGTAAAATCCAGTATCACAAGCTTTTGAAAACTTTTTATGTTGATATAGATTATACATCCTTTTTTCACTATTTGCATATAGTATAGTTGTTATGATAAAGAGTATTAGTATTTTCATTAGAATTTTCCAGTATATATATCGTTGAGTAATTTTTTTGCTTTTTGAGAGTCTGAATGTTGTATATATAGTTTTAGTGTTTTTATAGCTTTTTGTTTTTTATCTAGTTTTATCATAGATTTTATAAAGATTATCCAACTCTCTTCTATCTTGTTATCTAAGTCATTTGTTATAAAAGCATATTTATAAGCATTTTTATAATCTTTTAAATCATAATACTTTTTTGCCAAAAATAGGCTAAGAGTTGGACTCTTAGTATTTTTAAATCTTTTTAATATGATTTTTATACTATCTTTATCATCTTGTTTTTTTATGATTAGTTTTTTCTTTTGTTTGACCTCTTTGTTTTTTGTTTTTTTTACTATTTTTTTTGGTTTATTTGTACTAGATGCTATATTTTTTATAAACTCATACGATGGCTCAATGATAATTTTATCATTTTGTTTTTTATCTAATTGTTTTGGTATCTCTTTTATCTTTTCTTGTTTTTTAGGTGTTTTTATCTTTTCTGTTTTATCTGTTTTTATATATATTGTCTCAAGTACAATAAATGCACTCAAAAATACTATGATAAAGAATATGCTATATGGTAAAAAAGATTTTAGCTTATATCTTAGATATCTTTTTTCCAACTCATCTACATTAAGCATCTATGAGTCCTGTATGTATAGCTGACATCTCTATAATTTTTGATGGTATATATGTAGTTTTTATCTTTTTATTAGTTTTTATATATTGTAGATATATTTCAAAAACAGTATGCATAAGTTTGTTTGTATCTCTATAGTTACCATTTGTAAGTTTGTATATTAGAGATATATTTTTATCTGTTATCATATTTACACTATCAAAACAGTTTGCTTTTAGTAGTTTTTTTTGTATATATATTTTTAGTTCATTTTTTGTTGCATTTTCTAGCACTATATTTTCCCAAATCCTAGTTTGAAAATGTTCTTTTGCAAGCAAGTCCTCTTTATTTGTTTTATGTAGAGTTATAACAAATTTTACTTTTCTTGTATCTGAGAGTAGTCTTATCCTCTCCATCTGTGCATCTGAGTATAGTTGAGCTTCATCTAGTAGTATGATAGGGGTAGTATTTAGTATAGAAGATTGAACAATATCTATAAACTTAGTATAGTTTAAACTCTCATCTTTTGTATGAAATATATCTCTAGCCAATACCTTAAAAAATTCATCTTCATCTAACATAGGTATCTGATATAAAAAAATATCTTTTGTGTCTTTTAATTCAGAGTAGAGTTTTGAAAGAAGCATACTCTTTCCAGTCCCTGGTTTTCCATATAGTAAAATCATCTTAAGAGGTTTATCCAAAGATGCTTTTAAAGAGTTATATATGGTATAAACTCTATCTAGTTGAACATAGTCACTAGGTCTTAGAGTATCTAAAAAAATCTCTTTAGAATCCTCAAATATTTGTTTATACATTATTTGTTTTTTATCCCTTTATATCCTAACTTAGATAGTGAAAAAGATTTTACATCCTTGTCTATGATATGTGGTTCTATGATAAGAACCAACTCTTGTATATGTTTTGATTTTTTTTCATAGCTAAAAAGATTACCAAGTATAGGGATATCTCCAAGTATAGGTAGTGAGTTTGAATCTATAGTATCTTTTTTATTTATAAGTCCACCAAGTATTATTCTGTTACCATCTTTTAGTGTTACAACAGAAGATAATTGTCTTCTGTCCAAATCAGGTGGCATATCTCGACCTGATGAAGTGGCAGTTGTCATATCTTGTCTTGTTTCTGAAAGTGATGGGTTTATCTTTAGTGTTATTGTCCTGTCATCTGCTATCTCTGGTGTTATCGATAAAAGTACACCTGCAAAAACAGAGTTTATAGTATCTGATGAGCTTTGAGTTCCAGCACCTGTTCCTCCTGCTAATGTTTCTGTGGTTGTTAGTTTATAAAAATACTCAGTACCAGCAGTTATAAGTGCTGGTTGATTGTTAAGTGTTAAAACTTTAGGATTAGATATAGAGGTTAAATCACCTTGAGTCTCTAAAAACTTTATAACCTCATTTAATGAACCTTGCGTCTTTACACTTACAAGTCTTGCATTTCCAGATACTGATGGTATAGCTGTACTTTCTATATTTATAGGGTTTGAAGTCCAATCTGTTACATTTTTATTATAAAGTGCTTCTGCACTATATGAAAGGTTTTGTAGAGTATATAGTTGTTGCCAATCTATCCCTTTTGAATGTGACTCATCCATAGTTACAGCTATAAGTTGAACATCTAATAAAACTTGAAGTTGAACTTTTTTTTGTAATTTTTTTAGATAATGCTCAAATCTTTTTATCTGTTTTGATGAAGCTGTTACTGTTATAAGTCCAGCATTTTTATTTATGATGGGGGTAGGGGCTTCATATATATCTTCTGGTCTATTAAGGATGCTTTTAAACTCAACATCCAACTCTTTCCAAAATACAACTTCATCACTTGATTCTATCGTTGTTCCTATCTTTGACTTAACTCCTGAGTCTTGTTGCTGACTTGTTGAAGAGCTTAGTGTTACATTTGTATTTCCAACACCTTTTCTTTGAGATAAGATATAGTCGATGGAGAAAACTTTTGTTTTTAGATAAGAGATTTTTAAGATATTGCCATCAAATGTATATGATAAATTATTTTCATCAAGTATGATTTTAAAAACTTCATCTATGGTTAGGTTTTTGATATGTGTTTTGTTTAGTTTTTGTTGTAATATCTTTTTTGCTATATCATCTGTTATGATGATGCTGTACTCACACTCATCACTTAGTTGGTCTATAAAGTCTATGATTTTTGTATTTTTAGTTGAACTTATATTAAAAAGTTCATATTTACAATCAGCCAACATAGTTGTAGTTGATAGTGATACTATGAGGCAAGATATAAAAAACTGTTTTTTTAGAAGTTTCATTTTATTTCCTATCTATTTGTTAAATTTTAAAGTTGTATTTTTTGTATCAGTTGAGAGTATCATAACTCTTGAAGCTTTTAGTAATATAACTTTAGTCGGACTAATCTCTTTTATCTTAAAGTTTTGCACTTTTTGTCCAACTTTATACCATTTTTGATTTATTAAAGCTGATTTGTTCATTATCGCTTCTAAGTGTAGTTTTGTAGTGGAGTTTGTTTTTGTTGTTTTAGTGTATCTTTTAGTTTTATACTTTTTTGATTTATAGCTTTTGTAGTATGTTGGTCTTTTACTTAAAAATACAAAAGGGTCTTTAAGTTTATCTATGTCCTTGCTTGATATCCCTTTTCTTTTAGGTTTTATCACTTCTATCTGTTTATCTACCCATTGTAGTTCATCAGCGATACTTATGCTAAGTAGTGAAAATAAAATAGTTAAATTTAGTATCTTTATCAATATGCTATCCCCCATACTGAGATATTTAAGTCTGTATAAAGTGCATCTTTTGCTGTTATATTTAAGTCGTGTATATCTACTACTAAGTCACTTTGCTCTAGTGAGTTTATAAACTTTAGGGTATCTTTGTAGTTGGATTTACTTCTTATATCTATATCTAGTATATGCCCAAATGAATTTTTATTTATATTGTATCTGTTTGTAAGGTTTAGTATCTTTACATTATACTCTTTAGCTTTTTGAGAGATAGAGTATAAGTAATTACCCCAAGCGACTTCATCATATATAAGTGAAGATATTGTTTGAATCTTCTCTTTTATATATATGTTGTTTTGTTTATGTATCTGCATCTGTGCATTGGCTGATTTTATCTCTTTATCTAGTTGGATTAGTTTTGTTTTAGGGTTTAGTTGTAGATAAAACTTATCAGAATGAAGTTGAGACTTTATATCTAAAATCTTTTGTTGAGTTTGTAAAAAATCTTTTTTAGCTATATCCCAAAGAAAAAAATAAGATAGAGAAAATATGACACTAAAAAGTATAAAGTAAACCATATATGTATCTTTTTGTGTTTTATCTTTAAATGATTCGTCTATAGTTTGTAAAAAGTCTTCTAGGGATATTCTCATAATACAACAACCTTCAATCTACTTATATATCTTTTGTCTATCTCATCATAGTAGATATTTTCTATAGAAAAATCAAACATATTAAGATGCTCTTTTGTTAAGTATTTTATAAGAGAGGTTATCTGTTTGTCTTTTTTTGAGATAAGGTTGAAGTAAAAGTTTTTTGCATCTTCTTGTTGGTCGTAAGAGATAGCATTTACTTTTACATTAAATTTGTTTAAATCTTTTGTCAGTATAGTTAAAAGTTTTGCTTTCATGGGGTAGTTTACTTTTACTTTATGAATCTTAATCAGGGTGTTTTTTTTGTCTATATACTTTTGTTTTTCTGTATTTAATAGTTTTAGTGCTTTTTCTTTCTCTTGTTTTTTATTTTTTATGGCAACTTCTCTTACACTTCTTATACTATGTATCTCTTTATAGTTTTTGTTTAGTAGTTTGTACTGTAGGTTATTTGCATAGGTCAATACCCAGTATGAAGCAGGGTATATAAAAGCTAATATGATAGATGCCAAAGTTAGAACTATAATCTGACCACTTTTCCTTTTTAAAAATCGTGGTGGTCGCTCAAACATAGTGAAGTTACAAAGATATTTGTCTTCTTCGTCTATATCTGGATATAAAAGCATTAAGTATTGTAGTTGGTCTATATAGTTTTCACTTTTTTCAAAACCATATTCAAAGTCAAAATTATAAGTTTTTATATTTAGTTGATACTCTAGTATCTCATCAAGTTTCATAACTGTATCAACTTCACAACCTATATATATCTTGTCTATAGATTCTAAGTCGTAAGCTCTTTTTATATAGGTTAAAACATCATTTATATTTAAAAATATCTCTTTATATAGTTTTATAAAGTATTCTTTATAATCACTGTTAGTATCTTTTAAATTCTCTTTTTTGAAAAAAGTCATAAAGTCTTTAAACTCAACTCTTTCCCCATAAAGTTCACAAAATCTTTCGTGAAGCTGGTTAAATGAGTATTTTAATGACTTTGTATATACAAAATTTGCTTCATCATATATAGCTATAAATGCATCTGTATTTTGAAAGTATATAAAACAATGTGTTTTAGTATCTTCTATGATATTGTTTGTATATAGTGTTTTTAGAAGTAGGGGAGATGGTATGATGATATCTATATATTTTATCTGTTTTTGAACATCTTTGTATATTTGTTCTATAACTGATGGATCAACTATAAAAAGATGAAAATTTCTATTTTCTTCATCCTCTTTAGTAAATATCTCTATAAAGTCTATATGATATTCTAGTGCTTGGTCTAGTCCTAACTCATCATAAGCTTTTGTAGCTATGGCATCGTATATATCCTCTTCATCTATATTTTTACTTATGGAGATATTTGTGCTTATTGTATTTTTTACATCAAGAGTAGATATAACAAACTGCTCTTTTGAAAAAGATGGATTTTTGATTTTACTTACTACACCATCTTTTGCATAGATATAGTTTTGATTTGTATTTATAGCCAATGTAGAGGAAAAAGGTTTTTTTGTTTTATCCATGTTCATAACTGTTTTTTCCTCTTTTTACTATAAAATTTTAGTTTTCTGTAAATATTTTAATAGTATCTTTTGTTAGTTTTACCATTAGAATTTTTTCACCGATAAACTTTAAAGAGTCAGATTTGTAAATCTCTGTAAATGAGATTTTGTATATATCTTTTGTGTTTGGATATGGTATGACATTTAGATTTTTAAATACTATAGATTTTCTCTCTTTTTTTGCAAAAATTCTTTTTTTGTATCTTTTAAAAGATTTTATCTTTGCTCCATTGCTTTTTATAAACTTATCAGAGTAGAAGTCTAAGTATTGGTTTATATCATTGTATATCCACGAGTATCTCCATCTATATAACTCAGATAGAATTGTACTCATCTCTTTTTTTGTAACTTTTTTTAGATATCTGTTTTTGTTTATGATAAGAAGAGTATTTTGTATATCTATAGTTTTATTTAGGGTTTTTATATTTTTATTTTGTATAGCTATACACCCTTTTGTGTATTTGTCTCTTTTTTGATTTTCAGGAAGACCGTGTATCCAGATGCCACTACCATTTTTTCCATGATATCTATCGTATATATTTGGATATGATGTTACAAAAGCTAGAGGTCCGTAAAAAGGGTCTAACTTATTTATAACTTCTACAAGATTGTATAACCCTATAGGTGTTCTTCTATCTCCCTCTTTAACTTTATCGCCTTTGTATTTTCCAGTAAATGCATTATACTTTTTTATAAGTTTAAATTTGCCATTTTCTGATTTTTGATAAAGTTTAAGTGTAGAAGACTCTTTATCACAAGTTAAAATTGACTTATATTGTTCTATATAACCAAATGATAAATCTTTGTTTTTGAGGTATTTATCCCAAAAAGTTTTATCTGTTAATTCATAATCAAGTTGTTCTTGAACAGATTCTATCCCATAGTCTTTGTAAGTAGTTAAAAGAGAAGAAGCAAATATATAACTACTTAAAAGTAAAATAAGTGCTAATTTTATCATGATTTATAACCCAACTCTTCTAAGTATGTTTTATCTTTTGACCAACCTTTTTTTACACTAACTTGTAAGTTTAAGTAAGCTTTTTTACCACTTAGTCTTTCTATCTTTTCACGAGCAGATTTTCCTATCCTTTTTATAGACTCTCCACCACGACCTATGATGATACCTTTTTGAGACTCTTTTTCAATGATGATAGTTGCATAGATTTTGTCTATGTTTTTTTCCTCTTCTATAGAGTCTATCAAAACATCACTCTCATAAGGTATCTCATCACTTATATTTTCAAATATACCTTCACGGATAAAACCTGCATATATATCTCTAACAAGTTCACTTGTTAAATCATCTGGGTCATATAAAAAAGGTGATTCTGGTAGATTTTTACTTATAGTTTTTAGTAAGTCCTCATGACCAACTTTTCTAGGTATAGCTACTGGTATAAGTGCTTCAAAACGGTCTGAAAATTGGTTGTATTGGTTTATCTTTTTAAAAAGTTTTTCTTGAGATACTTGGTCTATCTTGCTAAGAGCAATTATATGTTTTACCTTATCGTTGTTAAGTTCTAAAAACTTTTCATAATGTTCAACACTATCAGTAACAGGTGCAAGATATACTATCAAGTCACAATCACCCATAGCTTTTAATGCCTCATCTAGCATAAACTGATTAAGGATTTTTTCCCTCTCATGCAAACCAGGAGTATCTACAAAGATGATTTGTGTATCTTCATACATAACGATAGCGTTTGATCTTCTTCTTGTAGCATTTGCTTTTTGGCTTACCATTGCAATCTTTTCGCCTAAAAGTGAGTTCATTAGAGTACTTTTTCCTGCATTTGGACGACCAATAAGGGAAACAAAACCAGCTTTTGTCATATTTTTTCCTATATATTTAAGTAAGATACCAAAATGATATCTTTTTATCGCTAATGATTAGATAAAATTACTTTAAAACCATAGCTGGAAAGTAAGTATATAGCAATACAGCAGTTGAAGCTGATAGTTTTTTGAGTATTTTATCTAGTTTACTTTCTTTGTTCCAAATTGGTTTTGATACATCTGATAGTTTTTCAACCTCTTTTTTTGCATCATAACTTACACCCAATGAGTCTATAAGTCCAACTTCTTTAGCTTGAAAAGCTGTAAATATATGAGCATTTGCAAATTTATCTCTATCTAAATAGTTCAATTTTCTTGCATCTGCTACATCTTTTGTAAACATATCATAAGTACCTTGTATAACTTTGTTTAATTCTGCTACTTCTGATTTTGTCCATTCTCTCTCAGGTGTTCCAACTTTTTTATACTTTCCTGCTTGGATACTTTGTGATTTTATACCTAGTTTTTGCATAAGACCACTAAGGTTTGCTCCCTCCATTATAACACCTATACTTCCAACCATACTACCTGGATTTGCTATAATTTTATCAGCCCATATACTTGCATAGTAACTACCACTTGCAATAGTGCCACTAGCGTAAACAACAACAGGTTTTGTAGTTTTTAACCTTTTAATGGCATAGGCTATCTCTATGGATGGTGCAACTGCTCCACCTGGAGAATCTACATTTAGAAGTACACCTTTTATATGTTTGTTTTTTCTTGCTTTATCTATCTGTTTTACTATCTCAGTAGAATCCATTATCGCACCAGATAGTTTGATCTCTTGAAGATTATTTTGAAGTAAGTTTTCTTCATCTGTAGGAATAAATATTACAAAAACTATCAGTAAAAATATCATAGATTTAAAATACTCTTGGATAAATTTTAAAGGCATAGTGATTGGTAAAAAAAGCATTTTTATATATTTCATAGTTATTTAGTCCCCTTTAACTTGTTTTCCATTGATATATATCTTTGATATGTCGTATCTATGTAGTATAAGATGTATAGGTAATTCTTCATTTGGTTTTTTATCTAAATTAAGGACTAGCATATCTGCATTTTTCCCCTCTTTTATCTCTCCAGTATTTAGACCTAATGCATTTGCTGGATGTATAGTAACCCCTTTAATAAGTTGTTTTGCTAGTTCTAACAATGGTGCTTCACTATGCATAAAAAGTGATATCTTCATCTCTTCAAAAAGATCAAGTTTATAGTTTGAACTAAGACCATCTGTTGCTACAACCCATCGTATGTTTTTATCTATAAGTTTTTTTATATCTAAAGTTTTGTTACCCAATAGTCTATTTGAAATTGGACAGTGTATGATTGTATGATTATTTTTAGCGATAGTATTTAATTCATCTTCATCTGCATTTACAACATGTGTCAAAAGTGCATTATGAGTGTTAAAATACTCTAAAAACTCTTTTGAGCTTGAAACTGCTGAATTTTGTTTTAAAAGTTTGTCAAAAAATTCTTTAAAGTCTCCATTATTATTATCTAGCCAATCTCTTTCAGCTTGACTTTCCATAAAGTGTGCTGTTAGTTTTAGACCTTCTTCTTTTGCTAGTTTTAAAGCTTTTTTTACCAAAATAGGGTGTACCGAGTAAGGAGAATGTATAGCAACAGCAGGATAAAAACCATCTCTTTTAACACTTTTTGAAGCTTCTAACCTTGATATAAAATCACCATACAATGTATCTGCCATAACAGCTTGAGAACCTATTAGTTCATTGAAAAACACCACATTTTGTTTGGCATTTACACAAGCTTCCAGATCCATAGCATGTGAACTTATAGCTCCAAATGTTGTGATGCCACTCTCTAACATATCTTCACATGCTTTAGCCATACAATTTTTATCGCAACCATTTATAAGTTCTTCTCTGTTTTCTATAACACTATAAAGCCAGTTTATAAAATCTCCGTAACTTAGATTTGTTTTATTTGCACTAAATTCTATATGTACATGAGAGTTTATAAGTCCAGGCATTATAAGAGTATTTTTGGCAAGTTTTATAATTTCTACATCTTTGTATGATTTTTTAAGTTCTTCAAGTGAAGCAATTTTGTGTATTGTTTTATCAAAAGCTATTGCTAAATCGCTCAAAACTGCTTCATTTGTGTATATATAATCAGGCACTATTATTTTCATATTTTTCTTTCATAGAAGTTTTAATATGATATTGTACTCTTTTTAGGTTAAAAGAGGTATAATTATACAGATAAAAATTTAGGTACTAAAAATGAGAAAAGAGTTATTTAACATTTCTAAGCATCTTTGTGTTTTATATGTAGAGGATGATCTTGAGACTCAGGCACAGTATGAAAAGATCTTTTCTGTACTGTTTAAAGAGGTTAAAACAGCAGAAAATGGTCAAAAAGCACTAGAATTTTATAATGAAAAGAAATATGATTTAATTATAACAGATTTAACTATGCCCATTATGGATGGTATAGCTTTAATTGGGGAAGTTTTAAAGATAAATCCAAAACAACACATTATAGTTATGACAGCTCATAATTCTGGTGAAAGTTTAAGAAGTTCTATAAACTTTCAAATAGATGGAATACTACTAAAACCAGTTGCTGTAGATAAACTTTTTACTTTACTCTATAAAGTTTGTTCAACCATAAAAGTGGAAAATAAAGAAGATTTTACTAGATGTAGTAGTGATGGCAGTTTGAAGAATTTAATTTATGACGACAAATCTGTTTTATTTTTAGTAGTTATAGATAAATTTAAAGAGATAGTTGAAGAGTTTGGAGAAAATGCCAAAGAAGCGATATTAAAAACTGTTAATGAACATCTAGGATTTTTCGGTATAGAAAATGGTTGTTTGGTTAAACTAGAACAAGGAATCATTATATATGTAGTTGAAAAAAACTATTTAAAAGAGATTATGGGTTCTTTACAGGATTTTTCATATAGACATAATACTCTTATTTCTGAATTTGATAAGTTTAAACTTCATATTAATCTATTTTATGGGATGATTTTTTCTTCAAAAGAGAATTCTTTATCTTCTAAAAGTTGTAAATTCCTGTTAGATTATATTGATGATATTTTAGATGATTTAAAAGTTAATAATGAATGTGTATATGTATTAGATATTGAATCTGAATCAGAGATTAATAAAAAAGATGAATCATTACGATGGTTAGAAACAACTGTAGAAGCTTTAGAACAAAAGACAATGGTTCCTTTTTATCAGCCTATCATTAGTTTAGAAACAAATCAGATAGCTTCTTATGAAGTTTATTATAGAATAAAATATGGTACAGAATATATTCTTCCAGAATTTTTTGTTCCTATGAGTGAAAAAGCTGGTATTATAGAAGATATATCTAAGGCTGTTTTTGATAAAGCCTTTAAAAGATTTTCATTTACAAACTTTACTTTTCATATAAATCTAAGTGATGCCAATCTTCGTTCTGCAGCTATGAAAAATTATATTATATATCTATCGTCAAAGTATGCTATAGGTGCAAATAAGATTGTTTTAAATGTAATTGATGGTGAAAAGTTAACTGTCAATTCAAAAAGTTTGGATACATTGTTGGCTTTTAAAAAATTAGGCTATAATGTTGTACTTAAAGGTTTTGGAGTTAGTAATATAAACTTAGAAATGTTAATGATTTTAGAGCCTGAGTATATTCGTATAAATCAAAGTTTGATAAAAAGAGCTAGGAAAAATGAAAAAGCTCGTAGTTTACTGACATTTTTTATGAACTATACTAAAGAAGCAGGTATAAAAACAATCTTAGTTGGTGTAGAGGAACAAGCTGTGCTTGATGAAGGTAGGAAGTTTGGCTTTGATTATGCAGAAGGTTTTTTACTTGGAAGACCATCAGAAAATTTAATAGATAAGTGAGAATAATAATGGATTTTAATAGACCTATTGAGATATCAAAAGGTGTTTTTTGGGTTGGTGAGTATATTGAAAATGACCCTTTTCAATGTTATCCGTATTTGATTGTAAATGGTGATGAGTCTATGTTGATTGACCCAGGTTCTATGCTAGAAGCAAAAGCTGTTGTAAAAAAAGTTAAAGAGCTTATATCATTAAAACAGATAAAATATATCATATTACACCATCAAGACCCTGATGTTGGAGCTGCTGTACCTGCTATAGAAAAAGTTATAGATAGAGAAGATTTACAGATAGTTACAAGAAGTAGTGTTAGAATATTTTTAAGACATTACGGTATAAAATCAAAATATTATGAGTTAGAAAAAAATAATTATAAATTAAAAACATCTTCAGGTTTGATTCTTAAGTTTATAACTACTCCATATTGCCATACTCCTGGTTCTTATATAACTTATCTTCTAAACAATAAACTTCTTTTTTCTAGTGATATTTTTGGTGGATTGGAAACATCTTGGAAATTTTATGCAGATGAAGATTATTTTGAAGATGCCAAAAAGTTTCATGAACTTTATATGCCAAGTAGAGATATATTTAACTATACTCTTCAAAAAATCGAAAAATTAGATATAAACCTAATAGCTCCACAACATGGTTCACTTATAAAAAAAGAGTTTATAAAACCACTTATAGAAAAAATGAAAGATCTTGAATGTGGTCTTCATGTTGAAAAAACATATCATGCAAAACTTGTAGATACTGTAAAAAAACTAGAAGAAGAGATAAAAGAAAATCAAAAAAAAGACAGACTTTTAATGGAACAGTCTAAACTTGCTCAAATGGGTGAGATGATGAATATGATAGCCCATCAGTGGAGACAACCATTAAATGTTGTTGCTGCATCTGCTCTTAATCTTTCTCTTTTAAACAGTATAGGTGCATTAGATGATGAAGAATTAGAAAAAACAACATCATTTATACAAGAACAAGTTCAAAAAATGTCTGAGACTATTAATGACTTTATGGAGTTTAACAAAGAGACAGCTCAAGATGAGATTATGCTTAGTGAATCTGTAAATAATGTTCAAAAGATGATAGTGTCTCAGTTAATAAATCGTTCGATAAAATTAGAAGTTGATTTGGATAACTCTATAAAAGTGTTTCATAATAAAACTTCAGTTGAACACTCTATTATGAATATAGTAGGAAATGCTAGAGATGCTTATGATGATTATGAAGGTGATAAAGAAAAAGTTATTAAGGTATATACAAAAGAGGATGAAACACATATAAGTTTATTTATAGAAGATAATGCAGGTGGAATACCAAAAGATATAATAAATAAAATTTTCAATCCATACTTTACAACAAAAGAGCAAGGTAAAGGTACAGGGATAGGTCTTTATATGACTAAAAAGATGATAGAAGAGGTTGAAGGAAGTAGCATAAGTGTTGAATCTGAAAATGGAAAGACAGTGTTTCAGATAAAGTTTAAAAAGGTTTAAGTATAGATGTTTGATGTTAAAGAAGTTAGAGAATTAACGAAAAACTTAACTGTTTTATATGCTGAAGATGATGCTTCAGCTCAACAGGAGATTGAAAAAATATTAAAAATATTTTTTAAAAATACTTTAGTTGCCAATGATGGAGAAGAGGGCTTAGAGTTATATTATAAATATCAAGATAAGATAGACCTTATTTTATCAGATATTCAGATGCCAAAGATAAATGGTCTTGAGATGATTGAACAGATCCGTACAGGGGATAGAGATATTCCAGTAATTATGCTTACTGCTTTTAATGATCAGGAATATTTTTTAAAATCTATAAATTTAAAAATAGATAAGTATTTAATTAAGCCTTTGGATAAAAAAGCTTTTATTGAGACTATTTATGATGTTGCTTTTTCATTATCTCAAAAGCATTTATTACAACAACTTATTAGAGAAAATCAACAAGCAGAACTTCTTGCTAAAGAGAAGGAAACTATATCTAAAATTACAGATGCATATAGCTTACCTATGATTATATTTAAAGATGGCAAGGTTAAGCACTTTTCAAAATCTTTTGAATCTTTATTTCAGCCACTTTTTAAAGATGATTTAAATAAAATATCACTAGATACAAAAGGTTTATTTGATAATAAAAAAGGTTATTTAGATTCTTTTAGTAGCTATAATAGTGTTGATTATGAGCAAAATAGAATACATATCACTACATCTAATGGTAAAAAAGTTTTTAGAGTTTATAGAAAAAATATAGATATGTCTGATGGTTTAGCTGATATGTTTTTACTTATAGATATAACATTTGAAGAACATATTCGAGCGAAAGAGAACTCTTATACTCAATCTTTAGAAAAACTTGTTGTTAAAGAGAAAGTAACAAAAGTTAAAGAAAAAGCCAAAGATGATATATCTGCACAAGAATATTCTGCAAATGTAGATCCAACTTCTATATCTAAACTTTTAGAGTTGGATAAGTTGGATAATAGTTTTTATGAGGCTATATCAGAGTTTGAAGAGGGTACTCAAACAAATTTAGGAGCAGTTTCTAAGTTCTTAGCTAGATATGCAGAAGCGATACAACCTTTTGAAGAATTTTTAGAACTATATGCTGTTATAAATCATCTGTCTGAGTTTTTAAATGATTTGGATATAGGTATATTATCTGGAAGTGAACATGCTAGTTTTATAAAAAATCTACATATCATAAGAGATGAATTATCTCATTGGAGAAAGGGTGTATTTATAGAACAAGATGAAAACGATATACATTCACACGATTTTGCACTTATTAGTGCATGTTTACAGATAGAAACATTATTTTCAGATATAGATGATGAAGTTATAGAAGAAGTTGATGATTTCGACTTCTTCTAATTATAAAGTCCATGGCTTTAACCATAAGATAAGCCGTGGCAATAGTATCAAGTCCGCTACAATAGCCATAAACATAGCTACCATAGTTAAAAGTCCAAAGTATATAGTTGGATAAAAGTTAGATAATACAAGCACAGAAAAACCAATCATAATAATCATAGTTGTATAAAACATAGCATTTCCTATACTTGTATGTGAACGATATATAGCTTGTTTGTAGTTAGCATCTTTTTTTAGTTCATTTTGAAACCTATATATATAGTGTATAGTATCATCAACAGCTATCCCTAGACTAATAGCAGCTATAGTTATAGTCATCATATCCAAAGGTATATGCATCCATCCCATAAAGCCAAATATAACACCTATAGGTACTATGTTTGCAATAGATGCTATCAGGGCTACTTTTAGGGATTTGAAAAGTATCAAGAAAACTATAAAAAGCATCAGTAAAACTATAGATAAAGTTTTTATCTGAGATGAGAAAAGAGAATTTAGCATATTGTTATACATAACCATCATATTTGCTAGATGGATATTTTCTTTTTTTATGCCAAGTTTTGTATGTATATCCTCTTTTATTCTTTTTAAAAGTTCCCCCCTTCTTAGACCTTGCATAGAGTCTTTTATCCTTAGTGTAAATCTTACTTGATTATCTTTTAGATTTAGATATGGAGTTACTAGTATATTTTTGAATTTTTCTGGTAACTCTTTGTATAAAAATGCTAACTCTAAGTTGTCAAGATTTTTACCATGGTTTATATCTCTAGTTATTTTAAGTGTAGTTGCAAAAGATAAAACTTTACCAACCTCTTTTAATGATGTAAGATAGTTGTGTATCTGTTCTATCTTATGCATCTTTTGTGATGTAAACCAGTATTGTTCTTCATTTTCTACTTTGTCAAACTCATCTTCAAATGAACTAAACATATCATCATCTTGTGATGTAGATATATCATCTTGTTTATCCTCTTCAAAGTTTATGATAATATCAAGTGGTGTTGTTCCACCTAGTTGTTCATCTATAACTTTCATACCCTTATATATCTCAGTATCTTTTTTAAAGTAGTCTATAAAGGAGTTTTCAACTATGATTTGTTTTGAACCAGAGATACTAAATATAACAACTAATATACTAGCAATAAGTATAGTTTTTTGATGATAAATTGTAAAATGTGCCAATATTTTTGTAAAAGATGAGTCTGAATTTGTTGTTTTGTTTAGCATCGGTTTTTCAAATAAAATCATAAGTGTTGGAAAAAGTATAAAAGTAAGAACTAAAGATATAGCAACACCAATACTCATAATCCAACCTAAGTTTATAACAGGAACGATGCCAGAAGCTATCAATGATGAAAAACCAACTATAGTGGTAAATATAACAAAAATAGATGGTTTTAGCATCGTTTGTATTGTTTTTCTTATAATCTCTTTATGTGTTAGTGTTGGATTTGATTTTAACTCTTCGTTGTAGTGAACACTAAGATGCATAACTAAAGACATAGTTATAATCATCTCCAATGAGATAAAGTTTGATGAAACAACGGTTATCTCCCAACCAACTAAACCTATAAAACTAAGCATAGCCATAATTGAAGCAAAAAGTATAGTTATAGAGATAAATACAAATCTAAACTGTTTTAATATGCTCCATATTATCATAATGATAAGTAGTATAACAATAGCACCATAAGTTATAACATCAGATTTTACAAAACTTATCATATCATCTGTTATCATATTTACTCCACCTAAAAACAGTTGAGCATTTTGTTGATGATTTTTTATAATCTCTCTTATCTTAATGATATTTTGGTGATTTAACTCTCTTACCTTATCCCTATAGCTTTTAAACTCTTTTTCTATCTTAAGAAGTTCTCTCTTTTTTTCTTTATCTATAGAGGAGTTTTCTTGTTGAAAAAGTAAGTCATTTCTTTTTTGAAGTAGGGTATTGTACTTTTCATCTTTTTTTAGGTTTACTAGTATCGCTGTTGTTTTAAAGTCATCACTTACTAGGTTGTGTTTATATAAGGCACTTGTTAAAAACTCTTTTTTTGCTAGAGTTTTGTTTATATCATCTGTTTGTAAGGTTGGTATATGTTTTATAATATCTTTTATGGATTTGGATGGATTTTGTAGTAATGGGACATTTAGTATCGACATAACAGAATCAACACTTTTTATCTTTTTTAATTCATCCGATATATCTGCTATATCTTTTAGTGTTTCATCATCTAATAAACTTTTGTTTTTTGGAGTGTATGTTATAACAAGATATTCACTTGAGCCATAGATTTTATTTATCTCTCTTGTGTATTGTAAATCTTTGTCATTTTTTAAAAGGAGAGTTTCACTAGAGGCATCTATATCTACTTTTGAGATATTTGTAGATATAGATAGTAAAAATAAAAATACTATAAAAAGTATAGTTTTTGGATAGTTTAAGTACATGTATTATTTAACTACATCTAGTAGTTTTTCTACATCATTATCTTTTAATATCTCTTGAAATTGTTTTCTATATGATGTTATGATGCTAACTCCAGATATCTCTACATCGTAGATAAGCCATTTACCTTGTTTATTTTTATGAAACTTATATATCATCTCACTACTGTCTTTTTTACCAACAATTTCAGATATGATGAAAATTCTTGATTTTTGTTTTTTTGTTTCTTTTACTATAATCTTTTTGTCTGTAAGTAGATCTGACTTTTCAAAATATGATTTTTTAATATGTTCTGTAAAAAGTTTAACAAAAAGTTTTTTTTGCTTATTATCTAATAGTTTACGACCTTTTTTACCTAAGCTTAACATAGCCATAATATCATAATCAAATAGGTTGTTTACCTCTTCATTTATCTGGTTGTATTTTACCTCTTTTGTTAAGTTGTTATCTTTAAGTATAGTTAAGACCTTATCAGACTTTATCTGAACAAGTTCTTTTAGTGAATCAGCAGTATTTGCAAACAATGATAGTGTAAATATGAAAATAATTAATAGTAATTTCATCTTTTAATCTCGCTTTCTCTATGTTGTTCATAGATATCTTTTAAATATGGGTACAATTCTATCGCATCTTGTTTTAAACTTTTATATTCTTTGGATTTAAATGACGCTTCATTTGTATAATATAAAGTTTTTGAACCCATAGCCTCTTGATAATCAAGATAGTATATGACATCAGCTTGAGAATCTACAAGAATAGATAAAGAATCTCTAAGGTTTGATGGACCTAAAAATGGCAAAACTATATGAAAACCACTTCCTACACCATAGTATCCTAAAGTTTGTCCAAAGTCTTCGTTGTGTTTTTTTATGTTAAACTTATATTTGGCTATATCAAATAAACCAGCTAAACCAATGGTTGAGTTTATGATAAATCTTTCAGACTCTTCGAGAGAGTTTTTAAACTTTAGTTGAGCAGTATTGTTTATAAATCTTATAGGGAATTTTAAGTTATCAAAAAAATTTGCTATAGATAATCTAATAGGTTCTGCAACTATCTCTGCATACTTATCACTTATAGGAAAAAAAACTTTTGTATAAAATATATCGTTATACTTTGTCATCATCTTGTTATAACCACTTAGTGGGTCACTTTTTTTCTCTGTAGCGGCGCTAAACTCATCTTCAAAACTATCTAGTAAGTCATCTTCTGCATATATGTTTAAGCTCATTATGATAAATAAACTTATGATAAATCTCATCTTTAATCTCTCCCACTTTTTTATAATTATATCTAAATATCTTTTCTTAACAAAACTAAGAAAACTTTAGTGATATAGACTAAGGTTAATTGATATATAAAGGTTTTGTTAACTTTTTTTTGCTACTATTTTACAAACAAAAAATAAAGGATTTAGATATGGCAAAACATCAATTTCAAACAGAAGCAAATCAAATATTAAACCTAATGATACATTCACTTTACTCAAATAAAGAGATTTTTATAAGAGAGTTAGTATCTAATGCATCAGATGCACTAGATAAACTAAATATGCTAGTTCTTACAGATGAAAAGTATAAAAATATAGACTTTACACCTCGTATCGATATAGTAGCAAATAAAGAGGCTAAAACACTTACTATCAAAGATACTGGTATCGGTATGAATGAAGAAGATTTGATAAACAACTTAGGTACTATCGCAAAAAGTGGTACTAAAGCATTTTTAGAAAATCTTACAGGGGATCAAAAAGAGGATTCTAACCTTATAGGTCAGTTTGGTGTTGGTTTTTATGCTTGTTTTATGGTAGCAGATAAAGTTGAAGTTACTACAAAAAAAGCAGGAGAAGAACAAGCTTACTTATGGACAAGTGCGGGGGATGGTTCATTTGAGATAGAGCCAACTACTATGGATGGTCACGGAACACAAATCGTTATGCATCTAAAAGAGGGTGAAGAGGAGTTCTTAGAAGAGCATAGAAT
>Ga0256837_1000407_pt1 | contig 37009 bp, 27 predicted proteins | sample 4562384metaG_FD_185976 | JGI IMG/M metagenome (GOLD analysis project Ga0256837, IMG submission 185976) | Hydrothermal vent microbial communities from Guaymas Basin, Mexico - 4561-384 | ecosystem: Environmental > Aquatic > Marine > Hydrothermal vents | place: Mexico: Guaymas Basin | collected... | reverse complement strand
TCAAGTATGAGTGTACTTGATAATCTTTTAATAGGTATGGATAATTCTACAGTATATACTTATTTTGAATCAATTTTTAGATTTCCAAGATATTTTTCAAGTGAAAAAAAATCTTATGATTATGTTTTAAATATTATGGAAAACCTTGGTCTTTTGGAATATAAAGATGAATTGGCAACATCTCTAAGTTATGGTAATCAAAGAAAAGTAGAAATAGCAAGGGCTTTGGCAACCAAGCCTAAACTTTTACTTTTAGATGAACCAGCAGCTGGTATGAACCCAAATGAAACAAAAGAATTAGCTGAACTTCTTTTTAGAATAAGAGATGAGTATGATATTACAATTTTGCTGATTGAACATGATATGAAATTTGTAAATCAATTGTGTGATCAAGTTTTAGTTTTAGATTATGGAAAAACTATTTTTCAAGGTCATATAAAAGATGCGATTCAAGATGAAGAGGTAATTAAAGCTTATCTAGGAGATTTTAAACATGCTTAAAATAAATGATTTATCAGTATATTATGGTTTAATTAAAGCAGTTAAGCAGATTAATTTTAAAGTAAAAGATGGACAAATTGTCTCACTTATTGGATCAAATGGAGCAGGAAAAACTTCAACATTGGCTTCGATTGTATCAGATGTAAAAAAAATAGGTGAAGTTATATATGATGGATACGATATATCAAAGCACCCTACTCATAAAGTTATAAAAGATGGTATTGCCTTAGTTCCTGAAGGAAGAAGAGTTTTTATAAATCTTACAGTTGAAGAAAATTTACGAATGGGTGCATATAACAATGATGATAGATATGAAGAGCTAAGAGATCATATGTATACATTATTTCCTAGACTTGTTGCAAAGAAGGATCAATTAGCTGGAACAATGAGTGGTGGTGAACAGCAAATGTTAGCAATTGCAAGAGCATTGATGAGCTCACCTAAACTTCTTATGCTAGATGAACCAAGTCTTGGACTTGCCCCTAAAATTATTGGTGAACTTTTTGATACTATTGTCAAACTAAAAAATGATGGAATTACAATTTTATTAGTTGAACAAAATGCATTTGCGGCACTTGATATTAGCGATTATGCATATGTTCTTGAAAATGGTGAAATTGTGATGCATGATATCGCATCTAATCTTATCAAAAGTGATGAAATTAGACAAAAATATTTAGGAGGATAAGTTAAACTTATCTTTCTAAAATCCTCTTATTTAAATAATCCTTTCTTTTAATCTCTTTATTAATGTTACATTTGTATAACTTTTTAATTTATATATTTAAGCTATAATTTAATATAATATTACAGTTTTATGACATTAAAGGAGAAAACTATGAAAAAATTACTAATTTTGCTATTTTTAATATTAGCACAAGGTATATATGCAAGTAGTGACTATGATAAAGATATTATCGTACTTAACCAATCAAGAGATGATAAAGTCAAAATAGTCTTTAATGAAATGATGCAGTATTATGAAGAAGAAGATGAGAATGCATTTTTCAATTATGTCTGGGAAGATAGGTTTATACAAGACTATATGACTTTTGAAGAGGCTATTGAAAAAGATTTTAGAAATTATGAAATTATCAGTTTTGATAGTTGGATTGATAAAATTACAACGGATGGAATTAAAAAATATCTTTATGTAAAATGGGAAAAAAGATATGAAACTAATGATGGAAGCCGACAAATTACTCAAAAAGGTTATTCAAGATTTTTATTTGATGAGATGAATGGTCAATATAAATTGATTGAAGTAGCTGGAAATCATTTATGGGGAAACTCTTTAGCTGAATGGAGAGATGAAGTTCCAGATATTGTAGGACAAGAAAAAGAGGTTGTAGTTGTACAAACTGATGATGGAGTACAACAAGAAGTACCAGAAGAGGAAGTTATAGAAGAAGAAAAATTACCTGACTTAGTTATAACAAATGCAGTATGTAATGATGAAGAAAATATAACTATTACAATTTACAATCAAGGCGAAGGTGATGCGGTTAGTCCAAAATATATTAAAATTTCTGAAATAATGGATAATGGTTACCCAGGAACTTTAGCAGCAGGAGAAGAAGGAGAAGTAAATTCACAAACAATTAGTATATGTTATGGTAATACATATACAGTAGATTCAGATAATGAAATTGAAGAATCAGATGAAGATAATAATAGTTTTTCAACTGATTACCCACAATAAGGATCTATTATGAGATATATTAATATATGCCTTATTGGCTTGGTTAGTTTTGCAAGTGCTTCTAGTTTTACTCAAGAAAAAACTTGGAAGTTGGAAAATAGATTAAGTGGATATTTCCAAAAAGTAGATGTTGAAAATGGTACAAGTGATAAAGAGGGATTTTCTCAATCTCATGAGTTAGATATAAAATATCATGGACCCTTGGCAAATGGAAATGCTGGAATTCAAGCCAGAGCAAGAGCAACAAATGATGAAAGAGTTCAAAAAAATAATTCTCAATTATTATTTCTAAAAGGTTACTATACTACAAAATATTGGAATTTTGAAGCTGGAGATGTAGCTGCAAGTATGAATTCATATGTTTATGGTGGTTCTGTAAAAGGTCTTAAAATTGAGTATAAAGGCAATGAAAAAACTAAAAATTGGGATTATAAATTTATCACTGGTGTTAGAAAAGCCCAATGGAGAGAAACATATCAAACAATTGATAACGAAGTATTAGATACATATATAGCTGCTTTTGAGGCTAAATATACACACGAAAGAGCAAAAGTAGTTAAATTTAGTATTGCTACACTTAAAGATGATTTAACAAGTGGTGATAGTGCAACAGCTCCAGGAAATAAAGGGACATCAGTAGGAATAGATGGTAAATGGAGATTTAATAAATATATCACTTTAAAAGGTAAAGGGGCAATTGCAAGAAGTACAGATGATCTTCGTGGAAATAAACCTATGAATAGTGAAAATGCCTTGCAGTTAAGATTATTAACCAAACCTTTAAAAATGGTAAAAAGTAATTTTATGTATCAAAGAATCTCTACAAACTTTTTATCAGTTACAGGAAAAACAAAAGGTGACAATGAAAAATTAGAGAATACAACAACATGGAGAATCTCTAAACAGCTTCGAGCAAGATTGAGTTTAAAAACAAGCAGAGATAATCTAGATGGTTCTTTAGGCTCTACTCAAAGAACACATTATCAAGCACTTAATCTATCTTATAAACCTGAATTTATAAAAAGATCAAATATTGATTTTAAATTTACAAATAAAGATGTAGATGGAAGAGGTGTGAAAACCAATCAATATACTGCAGGAATTAATGCAAATGTAAGACAAAAAAATGGGTTTAGATATGGATTGGGATATGAGTATTTGCGTTTAAGTGACTCTATGAATAGAGCATCTTCTCATATTATAGATAATATAAAAGTAATTCTTGGATATAAACAAAAACTTGATACTGATTCATCATATAGGTTTACAGTCACACTTGATGCACAAAATGTTCGTCAACAAACTAACAATGAAGAAAAATATGGTTTTAAAGTTGATGCTGGATATAAATATGATAAAAGATTATCTATGGATTTGGCTTTTATATCTAGAAATATGTATAAAGATGATACAAATGATTCTACAAATAACACATATCAATTTAGAACAACATATAGACTTGATGATAAAGGGAAAAATGTGGTTAGATTGTTGCTTGAAAAACATGATTATGATATAGAAAATGATTCTGCAAACAGTTACAATGAACATATAGGGAAATTATCTTATGTAATGAATTTCTAATAATTAATTAGAATATATAAAGGGAGTTTTAATGATGAAAGCTTTACTAATACAGTTAATGGTTGCCATAACATTATTTGCTAATATACAAGTAGTAGATGATGTTGGTTTTGTAGATGATATAACTATCAATGGTAGAGAATTTGAATCATTAGAGCAGCAAACTATAGAGTTCTATCCAGAAGACCTTCAAAATGGAAAAGTTGTCATTCAAGGTCTTCTTGAATCTGAGGATAAAAAAACAAAACCAAGTGAACTTTATGTAGAGATATCTTTAGATGGTGGAGATACCTGGAGCCGAGCTAATGGACATCAAGAGTGGGAATTTGCTTTTACACCTAAAATTGCACATACTTATGAATTCTCTTTACGAATTACAAAGGGAAATATCAATAGTAGTACAGATGATGAATTTCAATTACCAAATCAAATTAATATATCCGGATTTATTGTATCTTTGGGTGATAATGTAACTTTATCAAATGGAAAAATTTCAGGTTCGGGAGTTATAAATATACCATGGTTGGAAAGTGCAGGAATAGATGCTAATTTAAATATTAGTTTTAATGATTTAGGTATAGAACAAGATAGAGTAATAAGTGGTTCTATTTCATATAATAGTGCTATAGACTTTTCATTGTCAGGAGTATCTTTTCATCTTGATTCTTTAACTTTTTCTCCAAATTTATCACAGCAAATGCTAAGTGGATATATAACATCAACTTCAAATTCAATAATCTCATCAATGGGGCAGTTGCCATTAGAAAATATAAAATTTAATAAAGATGGAATTGCAGGAGAACTAACCTATTCAAATGCCTATAGTATGAATATATGGCAAGAAAAAGGTGTAAAGCTTGACTTTAGAAGTATCACTTTAGCTTTTGTATTAAATATATATAGAGGTGTTAATTTATCGGTTAAAAATCTTGATGCTGATATAAATTTTGGTAGTTTACTCTCTTCTGCTAAACAAACACTAAGCATGGCAAGAGATGACTTAGGAAATCAAATAGATGGCATTTTTCAATGGGGTATTACAGCACGTAAACAGTTGATTAATGGGACAAATATCTATTTTTCTAATATGCTTGGACAAGTAGATTTAAATGATGTATTAAATCCAAAAATTATATTTAAAACAAAAGCAGATTTGAGCCAGTATGGAGATTTATTTAGTAATCTAAATAGTATAGATATAAATAATATTAAGATCTCAAAAGATGGACTAGAAGCAAGTGTAGAAGCAAATGTAGGCACTGTTGATATCTGGCAAGAAAAGGGTGTAAATTTAGAATTTACATCAAATCCAACAGTTGAATTTAGTATTAAAGCATCTGGATTTGATATTGGATTTAGTGGTGGAAGTATGCAGCTTAATTTTGGAACACTGTTAAATAACATTACAGCTGAAGTTAATTCAATAAAAAATAATGAATATACTTGGATAGTGACACAAGATGATGTGATGTTAAATAATCTTAAATTATCAAGTTTAAGTGGGAAATTAGATTTATCATCTTGGAGTAATCCTGAAATTATATTTAATGCCACAGCTGATATGTCAGCTTATGGTGGTTTATTTACTAAAGTAAAACAAGCTTCAATTTCAGATGCTACAATTTCAAAAAACGGTTTAAGTGCAACTTTGGCGATACTATTAGATAATTTAATGATCTGGGAAGATAAAGGAGTTAAACTTACATTCTCTCAAGATAGCAATCCAAGTGTGCATTTTTCTATAAGTTCTGGTGGGACAGTTGATTTTGGATTAGATAGTTTTGATGCAAGTTTGGATTTTGGAACACTTATTCCAAATACAGTAGCAAGTATTAATCAAATAGTACAAGATGGTGTAAATAGTTTATATCAAATTGGTTTTGATATGTCAAAAAATTTATATCTTATTGATGATAAAGTTAAACTTTTAACTATAGATGCAAAACTAGATTTAGCAGATCTTACAAATCCAAAAATAAATTTTAATTCAAGTGCAAAGATTAGTGGATATAGTGGTATATTATCACAAATAAATCAAATAGATATAACAAATGCCAAAATTTCAAAATCTGGATTTAGTGCAACAGCAAGTGTTGATTTGAAAAATATAGATATTTACAAAGAAAAAAATGTTGTTTTATCGTTTGATGAAAATCCAAGTGTAAGTATAAGTGTTGGTACAAAAGTAGAATTTAGTTTAAATGCAGGATCTGCAAAATTAAAATTTGGACAGCTTTTAGATGGTGCAATTGCACAATTAACTCCTATTCAAAATGCTGCAAATCAAGCTATAAATGGTATGTATAATTGGAGTATAAAAAGTAGTAAAAATATAATTAGCAGTGCAAAACTAAAATTAAGTGATATGAGGGGTAGTTTAAATCTAAAAAAATTAAATGATCCTAAAATTATATTTAGTGCAAATGCTGATTTAAGTCAATATGGTGGAACATTTGCAAAAATAAAATCTGCACAAGTAAGAAGAATAATCATATCAAGGGCTGGATTAAGTGGTGAGGCAACTTTAGATTTAGATGATATAGAAATATATAAAGATAAAAATGTAAAACTGCATTTTAATAAAAATCCTAAAATGGTATTTAGTGTCTCTTTAAATGGTTTTAAATTAGGTTTAGACAATTTAGATGCAAATATAGATTTTGGACAATTACTTGATGGAGCAATAGCCCAAATTAGAAGAGTTGGAGATGCTGCAGATGTTGGTGGTATAGTAGATAAATTTGAAGATACAAAAAATGAAGCACAAGCATTTATAAATCATGATTTTGAATATGCATGGAGTTTAAGTGGAAATTATCCTTTACTTGATAACTCAATTTCTCTTAGTGCTTTAAGTGGTAAAGTTAATTTTTCAGATTTTACAAATCCAAGTATTACTTTAAATGCAAATGCTGTATTTAATTCACAAGAATATCCAATTTTTAAATTTGTAAATTCTGTAGGTCTTGAAAATGCTGTTATTTCAAAATCAGGATTTGAAGGTAATCTTAGTGTTGGATTGGATTCACTTGTAATTTGGCAAGATAAAAATGTAAAATTAAATTTTGACAAATCAACACCTCCAGTTTTTAGTTTGGCTATTAATAGTGGAGGATTAAAATTAGGGATAGAACAAATCTCTGGTGAGATTGATTTTGGTACACTTATTAGTGATGCTAAAGCTGTAGTGTCTACTGTATCTAAAGGTGTATTATCTTGGGGATTTACAAATGCTAAGCAATTAGCAAATACTTCTATTGCTTTAAAGCAATTAAGTGGATTAATCGATTTAAAAGATTTATCAAATCCTACTATACAGCTGCAAGGAAAAGTAAATTTAAGTTCTTATTTTACATGGTTTGAGAATCTAGGAGATATAGATTTACAAAATGCAATTGTATCAAAAGATGGATTTAGTGCTGAAGTTTCTGCACAGTTACAAGATATAACTATATGGAGCCAAAAGCAGGTAAAAATCTTATTTGCAAATGGCACTACTCCTACATTTGCTCTTGGAGTTAATCGTGATGGGGTAAATGTTGGAGTAAGCAATATAAATGCAAGTTTGGATTTTGGTACACTTATATCTACTCATACTGTTGTAAATTTACAAGCATTGCAATCTACTGCACAAAATAGAGCAAATCAAATATTAAATAGTGCAACAAAAACAGTATCTAGTGTAAGATCATCATTTCAAACTGCTCAATCACAATTTCAAGATATTAGGTCAAACTTAGCAAAATCAGTTTCTAATACCTCATCAAATATAGCAAATAAAGTTCAAGAAACAGTAAGTGTTGAAGAAGCAAAAGGTATATATACTTGGTCACTTATAGGAACTTATCCATTTACTGATAGTAATGGTGTGGTAAATGTATCTCAAATTGGAGGAAAAGTAAATTTAAAGAATTTAAGTAGTCCAATTGTGAGTTTTGATGCAACTGGAGATTTCTCAAACTATACGCTCCCTGGAAATGTAACAGTAAATAGTGTGAAAATTGATGATGCAACAATATCAAGTAGTGGAATTGATTGGAATATAGCATTTAGTGGATTGGGTGCACAGTATGTTATATATGATCTTGGTGAACCAACTGTAGATGGAACAGAAGATGAAGCAGATGTAAGAATAGTATTAAGTAATATGGATGGAAATGCTAGTAATGGTGGAGTTGAAATAGGATCTGCTTCAGGATATTTAGCATTTGGAGATTTATTTGAAACAAGAGTTGAGCCTATACAATTAACTTATGAGAGTTCGGGAGTATATGGATTTAGTACCACTCAAGTATTTACATATACAAATGGTGATAATACAATTACTTTTAATGGACTTGGAGGAAAAGTTCAAAAAGTTGGATCTAGATATAAAGTAGTTATAAACTCTGGAGATATTGTACTGCAAACTGCATTGATGAATACTTCATCTGGTGAAGGGATGAGCGTAACATTTTCTGAACTTGAAGTTTCTCAAGATGGATTTAAAGGGACTATTGTAGCTTCTTGGGGAACAAATGGTTATAACTTTGATATGATCAATGGAAAAGTAACTCTAAATTTATCTGCTCTTGGTGTGCATATAGATACTTCAACATCTCCAAAGATAAGTTTATCTAGGTTTGATGGATATATTGACCTTTCAAGTATATTTGATACGCCAACAGGAGAAGCTGCAAAAGCTGCCTTATCTTTACTTAATTCAAATATAAATTGGAGTTTTGATACAGATTTAAATATAAATGAAAACTTTTTATTTAAAGGGATAAGTGGAAATATAAATTTTTCAGATATTGATGCTTTAAGTGTCGGATTTGGTGGAACTTTTGGATATAAAGGTTGGAATGATGTTTCACTAACATTAAATAATTTTAATATTAATAGAACAGGACTTAATGGTTCAATTATTTTAAATGGAAATATTGAGAATATAGCAGGAGTTGATAATCTTGATGTTACAAAATTTAGTGTGACTTTTGCAGGGTTAAATAGTATCTTGGGAAGTATTGGTATGGATTATAAAGATTCATCATTTTTAGGATCTTCTAATTTGGATTTGGGATTTGATGCAACAGTAGGATTAAATGGAATCGAACAGTTTGCTATAAGAGGAGAACTGCCAAATATAGATATTAATAATTTTGCAAAAATGAACTTTACAGGAGTAAAAGTATCTCCTAATCTATCTAATTTCTGGGTTGAATTATCTGGAAATTTACAACCTAGTCATGATATGTTAGAATCTTTACAAAGTGTAGAGTTTGAAGGGCTTAAAATATCAAAAACAGGTATTAGAGTATCAAGTATTGGAGCTCAAATTGATGTAAGTGGAGCAAGTACTGATCTTGGTGGGTTAACATTAAGTTTAGAAGAGCTAGGTTTAGGTTATAAACGAAAAAATAATAAAGACCTTTTATATTTTAAAGTTACGGGAGAGCTTGGTCTTGAAATTGCACAAGCAGGAGCAGGTGTAACTGTATATAGTGATGGAACATACAGTGTTGATCAAATCTCTTTAGATGTAACGCAACCAGCATTATCTATGTCAGGTACTTTAACTTGGTATGAAAATGACACTATCTATGGAAATGGATTTTCAGCAACTGGATTACATCTTGGTATTGCAAATATGTTTGATATAGATGGCGAATTTAAAATAGGAAATGTAAATTCAAAAATGTACTGGATGGCATATGCTATGGTTACTTTAAGTGGGTCAGGGATTCCTCTTACTCCATTGCCTTTATCTATTTATGGATTTGGTGGTGGTGCTGCTTATGGTATGAATGCTATTGTTGAAGATAACAATACGACATTTGTTCCAAATGGAAGAAAAAATATAGTTGTATCTGCTGGTATGAAACTTGGGACAAATGATACAGGATATACATGGCATGGTATTTTTAAATTAAATGTAGATTTAAGTAATGGAAATACAACATTAGTAGGGGAATCATCAATTTTATGTAATTTAAATAAAATTGATCCAGATAAATATATTGGTGGTTCTGTTGTATTTACTACCTCACCATTTTCATTGGATTTAAATGGTGAAGTAAATGTTAAGTATAGTGTAAGTGGATTAGATTCCCCATTAGCAGAATTTTATGGAGCAAGTCAAATTTATTATAGTAGTTCTAAAAAGTTTGTACATCTTGGAACTAAAGAGAATAAAATAACTGCAAAAGCTTTTGGAATTTCTGCTCAATCATATTTAATGATAGATGCAGATCAATTTGCTATGGGTACAGCATTTTATTCAGAAAACAAATGGAATGGTGAAATTTGTGGTGGATGTTGTGGAGTGGAAGGCTGTGTAGATAGTGGTTTTGGTATAGGATATAAATCAGATATTGGATATGATGCAGTTGTAGGATATGGACGAAATATATTTATTGATTTATCAGGGCATTTTAATATTGATATAGAAGGGAGAGTATTTTTTACATGGTTTGAAATTGCTTCATTTAATTCAGATATTAGATTTAGAACACCAAATCCAACTTTTTTCAGTATATATTTAAGTGCAGGATGTTGTGGAGGTTCTGTCTCTCATACATTTTATGTAATTGGAGATAGTGATGATGCAAGTAGTGCTTCTACAAGTTCATTGGAATTGTTAAAAGATATATATCCAATGCAAAGTACAGATGTATCTCTTCTTCCTTATGTAAAAGTTGAAACTGTATTTAGAAATGATGGAGAGAGTTTTAAAATAGGAGATGATGATTATACTATAGAAGTATCAAATGTAAAACTTATAAAAATGCTAAATGGAAGTAGTACTATAGAGGTGTCTTCAAGAGTTTCACAGTTTAATCCCAAAACAAAAGCTTTAATTCCTGCAAATAGATTAAGTCCAAATACTAGGTATAAAATAAAAGCAACTATAAAATTAAAAAAAGGAAATAGTGTTAAAAAAACTCAATATATTGATAAAGAGTTTAGAACTACCTCAGATGATTTTATAAAATGGTCAAGAATGATGGAGAAAATTACACCAGAGAAAAACGCACAAGATGTAGCTGCTGGGTCTAGTGTAATTGTATACTATTCACCAATTTTAGGTACGAATTGGTCTATGGCATATGGTTTTGATATAAAAATATATGATATTACAAAAAAAGAGGTAGAAGGCTCTTGGAGAAAAACTACATATACGACTAATTCTCAACAAGCACTTAAAAAAATATTTATACCAACCAAACCATTAAAAGTTTATCATTTTTGTAAAAATTTAGTAACAGGAGAGATAAAAGAAACTTTTAAAAGAGAGGATGGAAAATATTTAAATCCTTTTAAAAATTTTACGGTGGATGGTGAAATAAATAGTGATACACACAGTTTAGATACAACAAATACTGTGACAAATGCAAGAGATGGGATATCTGCAAATATATATACACAAGGATTAAGTTTAGGTACGAGTGAGCAAGTAAATGATAGATTTGCGTATTATACAGAAGATACATATACTATAAAAGTGCATAATACTCAAAAAAATAGAGTTGACTATATATCATCATTTAAAGTTGCGGATTCATCTGCTCAATCTTTGCAGCAAGTTTCATTGGTGCAAAACTTATCTTCAATACAGCCTAAGGTTACTGTAAATAGAACACAATCTTATAAAGAGGGAAGTTCTTCACAAAGAAGACTTCTTTGGATGGGATATGAAGCTAGAGCAAAAGCAGGAAATTTTCCTGTTTGTATTGCTGATACGGCAGCAGCTCAATATTCTTCTCATGATATAGAGCGTACATGTGATACTTGTGGAAATTGTCAAGAGGCACTGAATAATGCTTTACAACGATATAAAACAACATCTCCAAAAATAGATTCTATTTATTTAAATAGTGGTATATCAAGAAGTGATTATCCAAATATTTTACCAGTAATAGAAATTGTATTTGAAAGTGTAAGTAATCCATCAGATACAAGAGTATTTAAATATAATTTAGTGCAATCTTATCCATCATTGCAAAGAAATCAGTTACCATTATTTACGGCTCATTTACAAGGTACAGAAAAGATAAAAAGTGCTACAGTTAAGTATTATATCTCTATTCAAAGAGGAATATATTCTCAAGTATTTTTAGATAGAATTGAAAATGGTGATATAGAGCCTATTGCAACAAAAGATATTGAGATTATTGATGATGGGTTTACAGATATAGAATCCATTGTAGATGATGAAACAGTAAGTGAAGTTGTAGTAACAGGGGCATCAAGCCAGACTACAGGTACAGTAGGAACACAAGAACATAATTTTGATGGAGCAATAGCATGGTAAGAATATTAAGTATATTAGTAATAATTGGACTTAGTTGTTTTGCAATAAATAAAGATAATATGAATTTAAAAATCATGGCAAAATATGATGGACAAAATGTACTTTTAAAGTGGGTTCCTCCATATATCTCAAATAATTATAAGTATAAGATTTATAGGTCTAGTGAAAAATCGGAAAAACAATTAATTCAGAAACAAACAAAAAAAACATATGAATATGTTAAAAATAATGTTTCAAAAGAATTGGCTCGTGTAGTTTATCCTTATAAGAATGCAAAGAATTTATCAGATAAACTTAAAATAACTTTGAGTTTACAAAATGCTCAAGCTATGAGATCTGGAATTATTTTAAGAAATAATGATTTAGCAAAGGCTCTTGGAGTGTATTTTATTGATTCTAGTGTAAGGATGAAAAAAAAGTATACTTATACTATAGAAGTTTATGAAAAAGATAAACTTATAGCTTCAAATAGTCTGAATATTAGTACCTTTAAAGAATTAAAACCAAAAACTATTACAAATTTACAAATGATCAATGGAAAAGATTTTATTGCATTAAAATGGGATTTAGGATCTGCTTTTAATAGTTATAATATATATAGAAAGCTTATTAACTCCTCTCAATATATAAAAATAAATAAAGGATATATTAATTTTCAAAAGAACTCGGCATATTATTTTAAAGATAGAGATGTCGAACCAAATAAAATGTATCAATATGTTGTAACAAGTGTGGATCCATTTGATTATGAGGGAGAATATTGCTTACCTGTTACTGGTTATTTAAAAATAAAAGAACAAAGTAATCCCATAAAAAATATTAATACAGTAGCTACAAATCAATATATAAAACTTATTTGGGATGAGGTAAATGGTAAAAATATTTTTTATAATGTATATAGAAGTGTAGAATTAACTGCAGGGTATAAAAAACTAAATAAAAAGCCATTAACTAAAAGTATCTATATAGATGAGAATTTCTTATTAAATAGAAACTATTACTATTATATAACAGTAGTAAAAGATAAAAAAGAGTCAAAACCATCTATAAAAAAACTTGTTTCTGTACGAGATGTTACGCCACCAGTGACTCCTAAGAATTTTAAAATAGTAACAAAACCTGGTAAATTTGTGATGAGTTGGGATAGTGTAAAACAAAAAGATCTTTTAGGATACAGGGTTTATAGAACAATGGATGATAATAATGCACAGTGGGAGATGATTAATAAAGAGATTATAAAAGAGACTACATTTGTACATAATGTTCCAAAAACATTAAGTAGAAATTTTTATTTTTATAAAATTACAGCTGTAGATAAAAACTTTAATGAGAGTAGTCCTTCCAAAATTATTAAAATAAAATTACCAGATGTTACTCCTCCTGATGCTGTTGTTATTACAGATTATAAAGTATATAAGAATAGATTGATTTTAGAGTGGAAAAATGTAATAGTGCCTGATTTAAGTCACTATAATGTATATACCCAAATTGGTAAGAAATTGGTAAAGCTAAATAAAAAACCATTGGTTTTTACAAAATTTGAATATATCTTGCCAAAAAATTTACAAGGGCAAAAAAAATATATGGTAACAGCAGTTGATAAAACTGGAAATGAATCATCAAAAGATAGTTTTATAATTGTAAATCATTTAGATTTAATAGCACCAAAAATAGAAAATATAAAATATGATATACAAAAAAATCAAGTAAAAATATCATTTGATGTAAAAGATTCAGATTATAATGGGTTTGAGATATTTAGAAGTAGTGGTAAAAATATGAAATATTATAATATCTCTACATTTCAAAGAGGTATGAGTTATATTGATAAAAAACTAGATATAAAAAGAGTATATTTTTATCAAATAAGAGTATATGATAAAGCTGGTAATGTTAGGATTAGTGATACCAAGGAAATAAAATGGCAAAAGTAAATTATACAAAGGCATTAAAAAAAGAGTATGAAGATTTATTTAAAAATTGTGAAATAAAAAGTTCAAAATTTGATGAGGTTGATGATTTATGTACAAATATTTTAAATAATAAGTTAAGATATGAAAATGTGGTGGCAGATTTAAAAATACCTTGGTATGTTGTTGCTGTTATTCATAATATGGAGAGTTCCCAAAAATTTGATAGACACTTACATAATGGTGATTCTTTGGAATATAGAACTACACACATCCCTGCAAATAGACCAGCAAATGGCACTCCTCCTTTTACTTGGGAGCAAAGTGCAAAAGATGCACTAAAGTATAGAAAACTTCATAAAATAGATAATTGGGATTTAACAAGAACTCTTTATGAGATAGAAGGATATAATGGATGGGGTTATAGACTTTATCATCCTCATGTATTAAGTCCATATTTATGGTCATATAGCAATAACTATATAAGTGGTAAATATATAGCAGATGGTACTTGGTCAAATAGTGCAAAATCAAGACAATGTGGAGCAGCTATTTTACTAAGAAGATTGGAAGAGCTAGGCGAGATAAGTTTTGAAAAATCTATAGATAAGCCAATATTTGTATATGCTACAGGCGTAGTACTATATGGGGAAGATTTACAAAGGTTTGTTAATAAATTTGATGGTATTAGTGTAAGAGTTGATGGCTGGCCTGGTCAAAAAACATCAGATGCAGTAAAAAAACTATTTGGGTTTTATTTAAAAGGAGATCCTAGAGTATGAAAAAAATTATATTAATTGTAACTATTATCTCTATAATTTTTACAGGTTGTGCAAATGAACAACCCTCTACTAGTAAAAGTGTTGTAAATCAAAAAAAATCTATTAAAAAAAATAGTATTGATAGTTTTAAATCAAATAGTATTAAAAATAAAGATTTTGAAATAATAAATCAAGATGGTATTTTAAAAATAAGAGATAAGAATAAGGAGTATATTCTAACTGCTAGAGGATTAGACTATAATCCTCATCTTAGTAATGATAAAAAAGTATTAGTTGTAGATACACTACTTATGTCAAATCTTCAAACTATAAAAATATTTATTAAAAAAGATAATAAGTTTAAAAAATCTAATAAACATGTATCAAAAAGACTATGGGAAAGATATTTAAAAAATAAATCATACACTATAAAAGATGTGCAATATCCAAAATTGCAATTTAGAGATTGGGTTGATAATGATACTTTTGAAGTGGAATTATCTGGTGAAGTTAATGGGAAAGTTATAAAAGATATACTAAGATATGATGTAAGGTAAGTTTAATTAATATTACAAGGAGTAAATTATGAGAACAGTTACTTTAAAAGACAATTCAACACAAAAAGAATTAGAATTTCCAATATATGAATCTACACTTGGAAATGATGTAATAGATATATCAAAACTATCTAGTGAGTTTGGATTATTTACTTATGATAATGGCTTTGGTATGACAGCAGGGTGTACATCAGATATCACTTTTATAGATGGTGCAAAAGGTGAACTTTTGTATCGTGGATATCCTATAGAATATTTAGCAAAAAATCATAACTATTTAGAGGTGTGTTATTTGCTTCTTCATGGTGAACTTCCAAATACAGACCAATTTAAAACTTTTGAAGATGGTATGAGAATCAAAAGATATCCAAATGAGGGTATAAAAAATATATTTAATGCCTTCCCTGACAATGCTCACCCTATGGCTGTTTTATCTTCAGCAGTTTCAGCACTAAGTGCATTTCATCATCAGCACTTATATATTAAAACTCATGAAGAGTATATGGAGATGGCTATGAGATTAATAGCCAAAATGCCAACATTGGCAGCATATACTTATAGAACTCGTATGGGTTATCCAATGATGCAACCAGATATGGATAGATATTTTACTGAAAACTTTTTATATATGATGAGAGCATTTCCTGGTGGAAAAGTAGATATAAAACAAATTGAAGTAGATGCTTTAGATGCTATATTTACACTTCATGCAGATCATGAACAAAATGCTTCAACATCAACTGTAAGACTTGTAGCTTCAACAGGAGCACATCCTTATGGAGCTATAACTGCAGGGATTAATGCTTTATGGGGAAGAGCTCATGGTGGAGCAAATGAATCAGTTATAACACAATTAGAACTCATTGGTGATGTATCAAATGTAGATAAATATATAGCAAAAGCAAAAGACCCAAATGATCCTTTTAAATTGATGGGATTTGGACATAGAGTGTATAAAAATTTTGATCCAAGAGCTAAAGTTTTAAAAGGGCTAAGGGATTCTTTACAAGAGGAATTAGGTATTAATTCAAAACTTATAGAAGTAGCAAATAAAGTTGAAGAGATAGCTTTAAGCGATGAATACTTTGTAAGTAGAAATTTGTATCCAAATATAGATTTTTATTCTGGAACTATTCTTTCTGCATTACAAATTCCAAGTTCAATGTTTACACCTATTTTTGTAATAGGAAGAACAGTTGGCTGGATAACTCAATGGATAGAGCAAGTCACTGATCCAAAAAGTAAAATAGTAAGACCACGACAAAGATATGTAGGACCTAAAAGTAGAATTTAGTAACCATTCTTTTTATTGATAGTATTTTGTAGTGGATACCTATTTGTAGTGTTGTAGTAGTTTGTAATTATTTGAGATGCAACACTATATGGGTTGGTAATACTTGCTATATGTGGTGTTATGAATATTTTATTATGATTCCAAAATGGATGATTCTTTTCTAAAGGTTCCTGCTCAAATACATCTAAAAATGCCCCTGCTAAGTGGTTATTATTAAGATTATTAATTAAATCATTTTCTACTACTTGTTCCCCTCTACCCACATTTATAAAATAACTTCCTTTTTTCATAGATTTAAAAAATTTGTTATTGAAAATATATTTTGTTTTTGAGGTTAGTGGTAAAATAGATATAAGAATATCAATATCATCCAAAAAATCTTCTATTAAATCATCATTACAATAGGTTTTTATATTTGGTATATCTTTTTTGGAGTTTGAGTACCCCTTTATTTTAAATCCTATTTGTTCAAACTTAATTGCTATATCTTTTCCTATACTTCCTAATCCCATAATACCAATAGTAGTATTTTTAAAATTATTTGGTATGTATTCTTTCCATATTTTTTTATTTTGCAATTCATTATATTTGTTGAATTGCATAGTATAGTATGTAACTGCACCTAAACAATATTCCCACATATTTTGTGTAAGATTTTTATCAACTAGTTTTACAATATTTATATAATCTTTGATTGTAGGATCTTTTAAAATATGATTAACTCCTGCACCAATAGAACATATAGTTTTTAAATTTTTAAATTCACTAAAAAAACCTTGTGGGAATGGCCAAGTAAGAGCAAATATAATATCATCAATATTACCAATATTGGGATAGATTCTTATATCAATATTTTTATCCTCTTTTTTTAGTGCATCTACCCAATTTGTAATATCTCTATTATTGGCATAAATAAGTATTGCCATTAGATTTGTTTTCGTTTGTAAAAAAATAAAAACAGTGAAGATAAAATAATAGCTGCAATAGTTCTAATAGCTATTACCATAGTAAAATCAGCTCCAAAGATCACAAATAGTAAAGTATCTTCTATAATAGCATGACATATCATCAAAAATGTACCTATATAAAATAGATCTTCTTTACTAATAGAGCCACTTTTGGCTTCATTTATAAGAATTCCTGCTCCATAAGTGATACCTAAAAATATCCCTACAACTATAGAGAATCCTTTACTTACATTTTTTGCACTTTGTTGTATAAATTTTCTTGTTTTTATAAAATCCATTATAAATATAAGTATAGTAATAAGTAATATAATTTTAATACTTAGTGTTAAAGCTGAACTAAATGAACCTACTAGTAGATCATTTATATTCTCATATGTTGTAGTGCTAAATGTATCATTAGATAAAGTTGAGCTAAACCATGATGATGGCATTATACTTGTAATATAGGCTAAAAAAAGTCCAGCAAAAAATCTAAAGCTATAAGAGAATATATTTGAGATACCAATTTTTTTCATAATTACACTTTCAACTACAAGTGAGTGACATACTCCTAAAAATACTGCTAATATACTCCATTGGTGTGGTGTAAGATCAAGAGGGGCTGCAAAAGCAACAGCAGCATATAGATTTAAAAATATACCAGATATTATTGCTAATGATACCTCCGAAGGAAGGTCTATTATAGATGTAAATGGTTCAATTAAAAATGAGATATAAGATAAAGTATTGTAAAAATACAAAATATCTGCAAGTATATAAATTGGTATAACCAATTTTAAAATAATCCACGCACTTTGAAGTGCTGTTTTTAGTGTTTGTTTATAATTCATAAGCGTATTATAATCAAAATATTTTTGTTTGTCTTGTATAAAATCATCATTTTAACTTTTTTTGGTTAAACTTTTTAAAATTTAGGAGATAAATATAAAACAGTTATTTACAAAAGATGGAAATTTTTTTGCAGAGATAAAATATTCAGAAGATTTTTTTTCAAATTATACAAAGCATTCTCATAATATGCTTAGTATCTCAATTATTGAACAAGGAAATATAGATATTGAATATTTTGGTAGCCAAAATATCTCTTTAAGTAATGATTCAATTGCTATATTTAATCCAAATATTATCCATAAAGCACAAAATACAACTACGAAAGTATCAGGATACTGGGTAATTTATTTTGATAGAAATTGGTGTATTGATATTCAAAAAGAGTTATTTAATATAGATAAATTTATTCTAATAGATCAAAATATAATAAAAGATATCGAGCAATATATTTATTTTTTAAATCTTTGTAAAACTATCTATTATAACAATAATATATCTTATGAAGATGAATTAAAGCAATTTATAATTGAGATATTTTTAAAATACTGTAATCTTGAGAGTATAGATAATAAAAGTTTAGCTGTTCTTGAAGATATTAAACAATTTATTACTAAGAATATAGATCAATCTATAAGGTTAGAAGATATAGCTATTCACTCTGGATATAGCACAAATCATATAATTAAATTATTTAATAAATATTATGGCATTACTCCAAATGCTTTTATTCTAAACCAAAAAGTTAATTATGCAAAAATGAACATGATTAAACATAATTGTGATCTAGCGACCATCTCTACCCAATCAGGTTTCTATGATCAAAGTCATTTTTGTAAAAACTTTAAAAAAGTATTCGGAATTAGCCCAAATAAGTGTAACAATTAATTTAATATACTTTTTGTATATTTAAATTATATTTAGTTCGTTTTCTAAGCATTCTCTTTTTTGCAACTTGCATACTAAAAATTGTATTTGGTGTTTTAATATATTTAAGTAGTTTTTTTATACTTGTTGATATTCCACCAAGTATAATTTTATCCTTTTTAGCAGACATTTTTCCTATAATTTTACCTTTTGTACCACGGCTATAAAGAGATGGAATCTCCTTATCATTTAGTGAGCGATGTGTCCATGCACATTCACCTGGAGCTGGATCTTTTTGATTGGAACCTTGAGGTGCTTTTTTAAAATTTAAATTAACCCATAACTTCGTTCCAGTTTCTTGATTAATTACCAATTCCATATTGCCACCACTTTTACAAACCATCGTAAAAGCCTCAGCATTTAGGTTAACTGTAGCAACTAAGTTAACTAATAAAGTTGCAAGTAAAATATTTCTTGATTTCATAATATACTCCTTCTGGTAGTAAGAAGATAATCTCTTAAGACTATCTCACCTTTAGGTCGCTTATATGGTCATTATAACATAATTTAAGCCATTATCTTATAATGGAGTATTTATTTAACTTTAACTTTTAATATTTTTTGGTAACCTTTTGCTTCAACATAATAGTCACCCTCTTTATATATTTTATTGCATTGTACTGTTTTTGACATAGTTTTTCTTTTTGTACATTTTGCCCCATCTTCTTGAATATACCATATTCCAGAAACTTTAATTTTATTTTCAACTTTTCCTATAAAAGTTTTATTTTTTAGATATTTTATCTCTATATCATTGTTGTATTTTAGATTTTTACCATAAACTGTATGTCCAATATATAAATCTTTTACCTCTTGTGCAGATAAGAAATTTATAGATTTTTTAATTTCTAAATCAGGATATTTTATTGTAGGTTTAACTACTTTTATAATTTTTGGTTGTACATAAGTTTTTTTCTTAATAAGTACCTTTTGAGAGGTACAACCACTAAATATAAAAGTAAAAATAATAGTTGTAAATATTAATAATAGTTTTATCAAATAGTTTCCTTATAGCTGTATAAAATAAAATTTTACAATATTATTGCTAAGTATATAGTTATTTATTTATTTTTAATACTATCAATACTAAAAAGTGTTAAAGAAAACCATATTAAAATAAAAGTAAATATTTTAGCAGTATTTAATGGTTCATCATATATAAAAATTGCTACTAAAAAAGCAACACTTGGACCAATATATTGAAGCATACCAAGAGTGCTTATATTTATCCTTATAGTTGCACTATTAAACCATAAAAGTGGTAAAACTGTAATAATACCAGCAAGGCTAAGCATCCAAACTATATATGAATCTGCTGTAAGAATTGCACTATTATTAGTATATATTAGATATCCAAGATATATCAATGCAAAAGGGAATAATAGTAATGTTTCTATAAATAATCCAGGAAGAGAAGCTATATTTACTTTTTTGCGAACTACACCATATAATGCAAAAGATATAGCTAGCCCTATAGATATTAGAGGTAATTTTCCTAAAGTAAAAAGTTGGATAACAACTGATATTGTTGCAATAAATATAGCAATCTTTTGATATTTTGATAAATTTTCTTTAAAAAAGATATATCCAAAAAATATACTAATAAGTGGATTTATATAGTATCCAAGACTTGCTTCTAAAATTTTATCTTGACTTATTGCATATATAAATATTAGCCAATTTAGGGAAACTAATATAGCAGATAAAAATAGATATTTTAAAGCTTTTGGAGTTTTTAATATTGGCTTTATTAAATGAAATTGTTTTGCAATAGTCAACATAATCGTTAAAACAATAACTGAAAATATAACTCTATGGATTAATACTTCTAGTGGAGCTACAGTAGAGACTTGTTTAAAATAAATAGGTACTAGTCCCCAAAATAAAAAAGCTATTATGGCATAAAAAATACCTAAACTTTGTTGGTTTTTATACATAATTACTCAAAAATAAATGGTACAATTGATGCTACCAATAAAATTGCCATAGTGATATTAAATCTTTTAACACTTTTTTCATTTTTAATAACTTTTTTTAGTAATACCCCACCAAGAGCCCAAGAATTTGTAGATATTACACCACTTAAAAGGTATATAAATGCAATAATAAATACCTGAATTAGACTATTTTCTTTTGATGTGACAAATACAGATATAGCTGTAATTGCCATAATCCAAGCTTTTGGATTTACCCATTGGAATGCTGCTGCTTGAAAAAAAGTAAATGGTTTAGTTTTATTTGATTTTTCTACATCATATGCATCACTACTTGTAGCTATTTTATATGCCATCCAAAATAGGTATAAAATACCTACTATTTTTAATATAGAAAATATAAAAGGGTATTTTTCAAAAACTACACCCATCCCAAGACCTACTAAAACTACCATAAATGCAAATCCAAACATCACTCCAAATATATGAGGTAATGTTCTTTTATATCCAAATGTAAGACCAGATGATAACAACATAATATTATTTGGTCCAGGAGTCATTACTGTACTTAGTGTAAATGTGGTAATTGATAACAACATAGTAAAAGTATAAAATTGACTCATTTATATTTCCTTTTTATTTTTTAGTATTTTAGATATTATTTTTAGACCTTTTTCTATATCATTATTACTACAATTTGTAAAATTAAATCGTATTTCATTGTATGATGCTCTTGTTGTATAAAACTCAGCCCCAGGAACAAATACTACACCATTTTGTAAACATTTTTTTACTAAATTTGAGGTGTTTATATTTGGAAGTTTGCCATAAATAAACATACCACCTTTTGGTTTAGTATACTCAAATTGTGGTAAATATTTATCTAAACTTTGAGCAAAAAATTGCATTTTTTTCTGATAATATTCTCTTAATATATTTAAATGTCCGCTATAAGAGGATGCGTCATTTAAGTATTCATTTAACATCGCTTGAGTAACACCATTGGTATGTAAATCCATGGCTTCTTTATATGCTATAAGTGGTTGCAGTAACTCTTTAGAAGCTCTTATATAACCAACCCTTAAAGCTGGAGCTAAACTTTTTGAAAATGAACCTAAATGATAGCTATTATTTGGAATCAAACTAGATATAGATTGTGATTTTTCTTTAAAATATAAATCTTTGTATGGTGCATCTTCTATGATAATTCCACCATCTTTTAGTATGATATTTGCTATATTTTCTCTTTTTATTTGTGAATAAGACTTTCCACTTGGATTTTGAAAATCAGGAATTAAATAGGCTAGTTTGGTTTTATGAAAACTTTTTCTAAAACTTTTAAGATGAATACCTGTTTTTTTTAAAATCAAGGGCTCTTGAGTAATATTATTTAAATCAAATATATTCATAGCTCCTAAATATGATGGTGCTTCAGTTGTAATAGTTTTACCTTGATGGTATCTTGATATAATATCTAAGGCTTGTTGTGAACCTGAAGTTATCATTATATTATTAGCATCTGTTTTAAACCCTTCATTTGTATAAAGTAAGGCTATTTTTTCTTTTAAACTTTGTAATCCTGTAGATGTACTATATTGAAGTGTCTGATTATCTTTTAATACAATATTTGCACATCTTTGTAATTGTTTAGATGGAAATAATTCCGCATTTGGTAGACCTCCTGCAAATGATATTGTTTGATTATTAATATTTTCTAGTATTTCTCTAATAAATGATCGTTTCATATATGTACCTATTTTTTTGATTATATAATAGCAGTAAATAAAAAACAATTCTTCACATAAAATGCTACTATAGTTATCTATTTTTGCTAATTTTATTTACTATTTATGCTATAATTATTGAAAAAGGGCTGTATTTTGCATAAAAAGCAAACAAATCTATTACATAGTAAGATCTCAAATGATATTATGAACTATATAAATAATCATATTCAAACAGATATTAATATAGATCAATTAGCTTATGATTTTAAGATAAGTAAGTATCATCTTCATAGAATATTTAAAGAGCAAATGGGAAGTAATATATATGAAACAATTAAATCAATAAGATTACAAAAAGCATCAAATCTATTAATCACAAATAAATATTCTACAATATCTGAAGTAGCTATGATGTGTGGATATAGCTCTCAAACTTCATTTATACGGGCATTTAAAGCACGATTTGAACAAACCCCAAAGTTTTGGAGAAATGGTGGGTATAAAATATATTCAAATAAAATATTAAGTGCCTCTTCAACTGCTAGTATATCAAGTGCTGATTTTTCTCATCTTGAACCAAAGATTGTAAAAACAAAAAGAAAAACAGTATATTATATTAGACAAAAGGGTTATAATAAAAAAGCTATGTATATATGGCAAAAAATGATGGCATGGGTATATACAAATGATATAAAACAGTATGAACAAATTGGTGTTTATCATGATAATCCCATTATTACTCCACTGGATCAATGCTCTTATATTGTATGTATTTCTCCCAAAAATAATATTAAATTAAAAAATACTAGTCTACCATCTTTTGAGATGTATGAAGGAATTTGTGCTACTTTTGAAGTTGAAGGTAAATATGGAGATATCTTAAAACTAATTCAATGGGTATATCATCACTGGCTACCAAATAGTGGCTTTGAAACTACTACAATACCCTCTTATAGTATTATGCATAAAAACCATTTTTTAAGTGATGATAGTAATTTTAAGATCACTTATTACGTACCAATTAGGTATGTTTAAGAAATACTTATTTTTTAAAAAGTTACAAAATAGATACAATTAATAATTTCTAATAAAACTTATGTAAGAAAAATGTAAGATTAGTAGGAATATAATTGAAGATGGTAAGGGGGCAGAGATGCGTTTTTTATTTATCTTTTTTTTATTAACTTATTCGTTGCTTTTTGCAAATATATCAACACCATACAGTCTTAAAAATAATACAAAAATTGAAGTTGTCAATAATATATCTTTTGTGGATGATATCACTATAAATAATCGTGAATTTGATTCTCTAGAACAAGAGGAGATAGAGTTTTATGCAGAGGATTTAATTGATGGTAAAGTTATTATTGAAGGATTATTAGAGAGTGAAGATAAAAATACTTCAGTTAACTCTTTATTTGTAGAGATAACTACAGATGGTGGTAAAACTTGGTCTAGGGCAAAAGGACATAAAATTTGGGAATGGTCATTTAAACCTAAATTTAATAAAGTATATAAATTCTCTTTACGAGTTGTAAAAGATATAATAAAATTTCATGATATCGAGTTTGAACAATTACCTAAAATTGCAATAAAAAGTATATACCCAAGTACGATACCAAGAGGAGTTATAAAAACTTTACAAATTAGGGGTGAAAAGTTTACACCTAAATTAATTTTTGATTTTTCTTCAAAAGATATTATTGTATTATCTTCAAAATTTATAAATAAAAATAATATAGAACTTAAAATAAAATCTTCAAAGAATAGTAAAGTAGAAGTTGCAACTTTAAGATATAAAAAAGATAAAACAAAACCTTTTCAGGTTGCTAATGTTGCTTTATGGGTAGTTGATAAGATAAGAATGACTATACCAAAACTTCAGTGTAACAAAGAACCTAAAACAGATGCAAAAATAGCTGATATTAATATAGAACCAAAAAGTATATATGAGATTACTCCTGTTATAGTAGATGGGGCAACAAGTCAATCTGCTCATGCTAAAGTATTAGAAGGTTATATCCCTTTTTTAGATGATCAGACAGTTTTAAAATGGGATATTGCTGGAAATACAAAACCAGCACAATTTGTGGTAAATTTCTATACGCCAGATAAAGTGAAAGTAAAAAGTTTTACAATTACCAAAAATGCTCATCATGGTATAGGTCAATTAAAATTAACACCAAATCAATTATATGAGTTATATAAAAAAATACCAGCTAAAATTACTCATGATAGTAAAAATAATGCCCAAAAAGAGAAATTGTTATATTATGTAGATAATTTTCCCGGAAGTAGATTTTTATTTTGGGAAGTGATAGCTCAAAGTAAAATAAGATCATGTAAAGATTATAAATTAACAAAATTAGCACAATCAAAATTTGGTGCATTACGAATGGGAGCGGCACCTACCGGAACTAGCTGTGATTCTAGAAACCAACTCTTAACTGCTACAAAAAAAGGTGGAAAAAAAGGGGAGGCTTTTTATCCTGGAGATACTTTAGAACTATATGGGGAGTTCTCCCTTGAAAATTCTCCCTGGAGACCTACTCATTTGGTTATTGATTGGGGTAATGGCGAATATGATAATTTAGAGATAAAAGATTATGATAGGAATGCTGCTTTACAATGTGCAAATGTGGCAAATGGAAGTTTTGATTGTAAACTTGAAACAACTGGTCAAAACCAGATGATACCATTTTCTATTGAGCATACCTATAATCAAGCTGGTAGGTTTAAAGTGCGAGTATATGTTTTACCACAAGAGGATATCTCAAAGATAGATTCAATTGCACAAAAAAATAAAAAACAAGATGCAAAAGAGTTAGCTCAAAATAATAGTGAAAAACCAACATATTATGCAACAACAAATTTAATTAAAAATGATGGATATAAAAATATTAAATTCTCATCGGCAAGTAGTTTAAATAATATGAGTAAAATTGTATCTTCTTCAGATAGAATATTTGAAGTATATTGTAATCCTTTAGATATATATATTGTAAAAGATCCAGCTGCAACTGGTCCACTATCACTAGAATTAATAAAAATTTATGATTTTTCTACCAATAATAATATAACCACTTTTGGGAATAATACAAATCTACTTACAAATACTACAAATATATCTTATGATAAAAAAGTATCATATTCAAAAACTATAAAAAACCCATTTCCTTCAAATAAAAATCACGATAAAAAAGCACATACAGAAGTTTCATCATGTGATGGGGTACTTTTAAGTAGAGCAAAATTAAGTTTTCATGGACAAGGATATGTAAAAATTATTTGGAAAGTAGATGGAGTTGTAGTTAGTGAATCAAATATGAATATTGGACCATCGACAAAAAGAGAAAATTTAAATTATAAAGATAAATCATCTTGGCAAAAGCCTATAAATGATGAGTTAATTATTAATTCTGTTGAATTGCCAATACAAGATATAGCTAAACATACACTAAGTGTAAGCGCACAAGTTATACCTGATCCAACTGGTTCAAATATTGATATATCTGCTTTAGATAGTATATTAAATAAATCAAAACAAAATATAAACTATCATCATCAATCCTTGCCAATAATTCCAAAAGAATCTATCCATTTTTATCCAATATTCTCCTCTACTAAATCTTCAAATACATTTTTGAATAAGATAAAAACATCAATAGGTTCAGTTAAAAATATAAAGCCATATTTTGTAAGTGATGATGGGTATTATACTGTTACGAAACACAGCTCGTCCACCCCTTGTACTTTTAAATATCCAGTTGAAGATGGTAAATTTTTAAAAATATTTAATATTAAAAATTTAAAAAAAACATCAAATGGATATAGTGGTGATGCAAATGTATTGTTTTATTTAAATAATACAAAACTATCAGCTGGTGTTTATTTTATGCCAATACATTTTAAAAATTGGGTAGTAAATGAGCAAAATATTGTAACCAAAGGTAAACTAATAACTTCCCAAAGTAGAAAGATTGATAATATTGAGGGGATGAATATTACAATTAAATCTTTATATACCTCACCATATAAAAAACTAACTGCTATTTTAGATGTACAGATAAATAGTAGCTCATTGTTTACTGCTTCAAGTGGAAATAAGGCTAAAGCTCATAAATGGGTTGATCTTAAAGCTTTACTTTCATATAAAGGAGATTGGTATATATCAAATCAAAAATTACCTATTACCCGTATTGGTTGGAGTTTATTTAATATATCATCTTCAAGTGTAGCTATAGATTTAAGTAAAGAGAATAAAAAATCTTTATGTGGCAGTAAAGAGTTTATAGGAATAGATCTTGGATCAAAGGCAAAACTTTATCCTTATACTTTTAATCTAGCAAATGATATTAAAATAGATGTTAAAGATTGGGCGATTACAAGTAATGGATTATGTGGGTCAATATTTAATAATAAAGGGTTCTCTCATGTTTTTGGTGATGGAAAGATTGGATGGAAAGGGTTAAGTGTTATTGCTAATAATCATAATTTAAGAGCCAATTATAAAGGTTTTTATGTTGATATGGCTTGGCCAAAATTACATTTAAATGGTGGAGATGTAGAGTTAAATTATAAATCAAATCAAGATAATGAGTCAAAAGTAAGTATCAATTTTGATTTATCAAAAACGCTTAATGAATCATACGGTGCAACAAAATTAAAAATCAAAAAAATCAAATCTTTTGAGAAACGAAAATTTGACTGGGGTATAGCTACTCAATCACAACTAAATTATGTAGATAGGGATGGTAAAAATAAGATTGTTGTGGATATTGATGATATATTTTTCTCTATTTTTAGTACAGTTGGTTTTGGAAAAGACAATAAAGAACAAACACAAATTAAATTGGATAAACAAACTATTAATTTAGGTGGAGCTGTTGTAGATGTAAATAGTGTAACTTTAAAAGCAAATCAAGCACATGGTAAATCAAAAAAATTAGATACAAAATTTATAGCAACATTGACTCTAGACAAATGGAGTCAAACCCAAGCAAATTTAACTTATGAGTTAGAGAAAAAATCTAAAAATATTGTTGCTTATGGACCAGATATATCAAAATTTAAACCTATATCAAGAAAATATCCAGAAGTTAATTCAATGAATAATAGCACTTTAAAAAATCTAAAATATATACCAAAAGCATCTAGTGCATATTATAACTTACCAAATAAAACATACTATGTATCAAATCTATTTGATAGTTTAATTAATCATAAAAACTATATTGATATAGGAGTATATCCTCAAATTGCTGGACTTAATGTAAATGCTTCAAATGATGACTGTAGTGCAATGGCAAATGATACCTTTAGTGCGCATGTAGATACACAATATTTTGGAGAGGGGCCATCAATTGCAGCAACATTTAGATATGGAACACTAAATAATAAAAGCTATTGGCTTATATTTTCACAAGGAACTTTTATGCCTGGAATTCCAATATTTCCAGCAGTATCTATGTATAAATTAAAAGGTGGGGCTGTTTGGAGATTTAATCCTGAAGATTTAGCTTATGGTTCAGGTTGTAACTCTACACCAAATTTAAATTATGGACTTGGTTTAGCTTTTGGAGTGGGACTTGAGATTTTAAGTAGCGATATTGCTAAAATAGAAAGTACGATGGTTATAAATCCAACAGAAAAAAAGATAGGTTTTTACAATATTAGTGGGCAAATTTTAAAACAAATTGATATTGATGAAGGGAAAATTGAGTATGTTTATGGAAGCCATTTTCAAACAATTTTAGGTGCAAAAGTTGGATTACCAAAAGGAGAAGAGTATTTAAGCTTAGATGCGACAAATGGAAAATTTGGAAAAATTGATTTAAGACTGGGTGGAGAATATTATTTACATATAGGTACACAAGAGGCATCAAATAGAATAAAAGGTAAACTACTTATTTTTGATGGAGATATGTATATTATGGCCGGAACTGATATTAAAGGAGTAAAAGCAGGACTTAGTACATATTTTGGATTTAGTACGGAAGGAGATAGTCCTTGTACTAAGTCAAGAGCTGATTGTGCTTCTATTGGCGTTAGTACCGATACTGATTTTGCACTAAGTTATAGTCCCTTTGGTTTTGATTTGCACAAAAGTCAAGATTTTAGTGTATCTGCTTGTATTGATGTTGGAAAAACGATTTGTATAAATCCAAGTCTATCTGGATATTTTGATATGAGTTGTTGTTCAAGTGTTAAAATTGCTGCAGGTATGGAATTAGATCTGCCTTATCCAGCTCCTGATGTTGGTTTGTATATTGGTATTGTACCAGTAGATTTTGATGTTGATATACATTGGTAAAAGGATAGATGATGAAAAGATATTTAACTCAATTTTTAACAACTATAAAAATAGTATTTTTAATAATGGGGCTGCTCTCATGCAGTTTAGATGCTAGTTCTTTACCTAAAAAATATAGCTCTATTCAATGTGCATCTAATGGTTTGGGAAAAATTTATTTTAGTTGGATTGTTCCTCCATCTTTTTACCCAGCTGGAGGATGGCGTTTAGTTGATATGAGAACAAAAAAAGTTATAGTAGATTCAATTAAATCTCAAGATAGTGATTTTTCTACTATTATGCAAAAAAAGAGAAATCTTACAAAAAAAGATATAAAAGCACAAAATATGCTTATGTTAAAAGTGATGATGGATTTTGAGTATGCAAAATCTGTGGGATTTGCATTAGAACTAAATAATATTAAAGCTGGTTCAAGAAAGTATAAATTAATAGGGTTAGATAAAAATAATAAAAAATTAATAGTATTAAAAAGTAAAAATATCAATAGTTTTATAGCTTCTAAATTACCTCAGCGACCAAAGAATTTAAGGGCAAAAGTAGATGGTGGAGCTATAAAGCTTTTTTGGGATAGTCCAAAAAATGATAAATTTATGCCATTTAAATATGAAGTATTACGACAAAATAAAGATAAAAGCTATACTCGTGTAAATGATATAGTTTTAACTGGTATAAAATGGGATAATTTAAAGGCGGTATTTACAGATCCCTTTGCTCCTTATGGAAGAAAAGTTAAATATATAGTAAAAGGGGTTGACCAATTTAATAGAAAGTCTAAACCATCTGTGGTTACTATTTTTCATGAAGATCCCAAATCTTTAAAAGCACCAACAAATATTGTATCAAAGATAAAAAATAGATATATAAAAATAAGTTGGCAAAAAAATGACAACCCTTTTACTGTTGGGTACATTATTGAAAGAGGAAATAGTGATATTGGATTTTTTACTATGTTAAGTAAAAAACCTTTAAAAGCTACTAGTGATTACTTTATAGATAAAACGGCAAAAGAGGGTGTTACATATATTTATAGAGTAAGAAGTGTTAATAATTTAGGGAAAATAGGGTTACCTTCAAAATTAACATATATTAAATTTATAAAAAATACTATACCAAAACCTATAAAAAGTCTAAAAGCTAAAATCTATCCATCAATGGTAAAATTAATATGGAGAGCAAGAAATAAAAATATTGCAGGTTATATAGTTCAGAAAAAATATAAAACTCAAGCTAAATGGGTAAGATTAAATAGTGATTTAATCTTAAATACTTATTATCAAGATAATTTCTCTTTAGATGCTATAGGGGAAGTTTCATATAGAGTAATAACTGTTGGAACAAATGGAAAAAATAGTAAACCATCAAAACAACTTAATGTTAATTTATTAGGGAAATTAGATATTTATGCACCTACAATAACTAGTATAGATGGAGTAAATGCAAAGGTAGTATTAAAATACTCGTTATCTAATGTTGGGGCAAAAGCTAACCAAGTTTTAGTTATTAGAGGGAATTCTTCTTCTGATGTTGGCATGGTTATAGCAACACAAAACAGTAAAAAGGATAGTTATATAGATATGTTTGTTCGTCCAGGTGAAGATTATTGGTATGCCTTAAAAGCTATAACAAAAGATAAAAGAGAGAGTAAAATTAGCTCAAAACTAAAAGTAAGGGTGAGTTCTGCAAAAATAAAAACTCCAAAATTACTAGATGTTAAATATATATCTAAACCTTTTAGGCATATAAAAGTATCATTTGAAAAAGCACCAAAATTTATGAGTACGTTAATATTTGTAAAGAGTGAGATTGATAATATCTGGATAAAAAAAGATATAGCACTAAGTAAAGATTTTTTTATAGATACAAATATACCTAAAAAAGGGAAAATTAGTTATAAAATAGTTTATCAAGCGCAAGATGGAACAACTAGCGCTGAATCTAAAACTATAACATTACATATCAAATAATAATTTGATTATTTTCGTTCACAAGTATGACAGTAAAGTGTATGCTCTGGAACACTACAAAGTACACAGGGATTGAGTTCTTCCTTAAATTCTCGTTTATTTGTACAATTATGATGAGTTGAAGCTACATAGCTAACATTTAAAACTGGATCTATTACAAGTTTATTTATGATCTCTTTTGGGGTATTAGGATTTTTTGATAATGCTCTTCTAACTCTCATAAGAGGGGAATGTAATAATTTATACATGATATTTTGATTTGTTGTATTTCTAGCTAACTCTAATTGTTCTCTGTATGATTCATTATCAAGCATATAGTAGTACCTTATGTAAAAAAGATAATTTATTGTATGATAAATAAACTTAAATGTAACATAAAAGTAATATTTATAAGTATTGTAATAATAACATGTAAAATAAGGTACCACAAATTATAGAAACTAAATAGTTATTAAATCTTATATGTAAAAATGCAGTAATAAATATTGATAAAATCTCTTTTGTCCCATATGGAGTAGTTGTAAAATCTACATTAGCAAGAGTGTAAAATATCAATATTGTCATAATTGTTGGAGGGAAGTATTTTCCTATGTATTTTAGGGTTTCAGACGGTTCCTTATGTGTAAAAAATAAAAATGGAAATACTCTAGTAAAAAAGTTTGCTAAGGTCATGACTATTATTGCTAGATAAATATCAGACATTTTTAGATTCCAAATTCTTTTTAAAGATTAGTAATGCAATTAAACTACAAATCATTGAAAAAATTAGCATATTACTAGGAGGAATAAATATAAGTGCAATTATTGAAGTTATTGTTGCTATTAAAAAAGGAATATAATTTTTATTTGTTTTGTATTGCTCAATTGCCAAAACTACAAATAAAGCTGTTAATGAAAAATCTAAACCTTTTGTATTAAAATCTACAAATGAGCCAAATATAGCTCCTAATATTGTACCTAATACCCAATATGATTGATTTAGTAAAGATAAATAAAAATAGTAATATTTATGATTTATCTGTGGATCTTCTTTTATTGTCGTAAGTAATCCATATGTTTCATCCGTAAGTGCGAATATAAGATAAGGTTTTAATTTTTTAGTTTTTTTAAATTTTTTAAGAACAGATAATCCATAAAAAGATTGTCTAATATTTACAAATATTGAAGCTATTGCTATATCTACAAGCCCTACTTTTGCATTAAAAAAACCAATAGCCAAAAACTGCAACGCTCCAGCATATATAAAAATTGACATTAATAATGCTATATACCACGGATAGTTAAAACTTACAAGAAGTAAACCAAAAGCAAATCCAAGTACTATATATCCCATCATAACTGGGATTGATACTTTAAATGCTGCTTTTAGCTCTCTTTTTTTCATTTATTTATCTAAAAGATCTACTTCCCAAAAAAAGTCAATCCATTCATATGCCTCTTTTATAGCAAAATCTGGTTGAACTATTGCTGTTGGTTTATAAAATATAGTTGCTAGTTTAAATTCAACATTTGGATAATCTTTTCTTAACATCTCAAAGATTTTTTCCATTGTCTCGCCACTATCAACTATATCATCTATGATTAATACTTTTTTGGCATCTTTTAAACAAGGAACATTAAAGATTTTAAAACTATCTAGTCTTTTTGTATTATCATAATGGATAGAATTAAGTGTAAATAGTCTTCTTGTATCCATTGCTTGAGCCATAAGATGAGAGAGGGTAAGTCCACCTCTTGCTATACTTAAAAGAGTATCTGGATTATATGGTTTGACATACTGTACTAAGGTTTTGGCATCTTGCTTAAACTCTTCATAGCCATAATAATATTTATTCAATTTAATCCTTTATATGTTAGTGTAAAATAAATGCTAATAAACTAATAACAGTGATAGTAAGTAAACCTAAATTTAGATCTTCAAACTCTTTTTTTGCTAGTTTAATGATTGTAAATAATATAAAACCTGCTGCAATACCATTTGTAATAGAAAAAGTTAATGGCATTAAAATAACAATTAAAAAAGAGGCTGCACTTATAGCTAAATCAGTTTTCTCAAAATTAATTTTACCAAGTTCTGTAAACATCAATACTCCAACAACAACTAAAATTGGATAAATTGCATTGCCTGGAATAGATTTAAATAATGGAAGTAAAAACAAAGTCCCAACAAAAAATAATCCTGTAAACACTGCAGTCAATCCAGTTCTTCCACCCTCTTCTACACCTGAAGCTGATTCTATAAATGATGTTGTTGTAGAAACACCCAATAAACTCCCAGCAACTGTAGCAACAGCATCTGCTTCTAAAGTTTTTTCTAATGATTTGTCATTTTTGTCATTTTCTTGAAATAGATTTGCCCTAGTCCCCACTCCTGTTAGAGTTCCAAGTGTATCAAACATATCAGTTATTAAAAATGTTATAATTACAGGTAATAAAGATAATGTTAATGCTGAAGTTATATCTAGTTGTAAAAGTATTGGAGAAATTGATGCTGGAGAGCTAAAATATTCTGTAGGTGCTGCACTTAATCCAAAAATCCAGGCTACAATTGATGTAATTGCAATAGATAAAATAAAAGCACCTTTTAATTTATATGCATAAAAAACAAAGGCAAGTATTAAACCTAATACCCCAAGTAATACATTTGTATCACTAAAATTTCCAAGACCAACAAGTGTAGCTTGATTATCTACAATCATGCCCATTTGCTTAAGTCCAATAAATGCAATAAATGCACCAATACCAGCACTAATAGCTCGTCTTAAGTCCATGGGAATTGAAGTCATTATCCAGACTCTAAAATTTGTAAAGGATAAAATTACAAATAAAATTCCAGATATAAACACAACACCAAGTGCTGTTTGCCATGGAAGTTTCATACCTAAAACCAACCCATATGCAAAGTAAGCATTAAGTCCCATTCCTACACTCATAGCTATTGGTGTATTTGACCATAGTCCACTAAAGATTGTTGCAAGTATAGTTATAATTGCAGTTGCCGTTACAACTGCATCCATTGGTAGCCCCGCATCTGCAAGAATAAATCCATTTACTGGTACGATATACATCATTGTTAAAAATGTTGTAAATCCTGCAGTAAATTCAGTTTTGACATTTGTGTTATGCTCTTTTAGTTTAAACATATTTTTCTCCTTTTATTTGATAACTCTTGGTAATTGAGTATTTAAATGTGTCATTATTTCATAATGAATTGTATCATGAATTGATGCTAGATGTGATGCATCATCAAATATACAAATTTCATCATCATCTCCTTGAATACTTAAACTATCCATTGATACTCTTCCTAATATTTGTCTTCCATCTTGAATATGAGCATTTTGATTTTCATTTATTCTAAAAAAACCATCCCCGTATCCTATGTCATAATTTGAAACTATATAGTTGTTTGTTGGTATTTCATATGTAGCTCCATATCCTATACTATCACCTTTTTTTAATTCTCTACTTGATATTTTATTTGCGTATAAACTTAAAACGGGTGCTACATTGGTTTTATATTTTTCTATATCAATATATCCATATAGTCCTATACCAATTCTTGCTATATCATATTTATTATTATCAACTTTATGTGAACCTGTACTATTTGCACAATGTATTCTAAATGGTATTTTTATAGATTCTTTTATTTGTTTGATAGATGTATTAAAAATATCTTCTTGTGTTTTCGTAATATTATTATCTTCATCTGCACAGCAAAAATGAGTAAATACACCTTTGAGGTTTAAAGTATGTTTTTTTATAAGGTTTAAAGCTTCCGTTATTTGTGATACTTGTATTCCATTTCTACTCATGCCTGTATCAATTTTTAGTTCTACATTTGTATTAGGTGGGTATTTTGATATATCATCTAAACAATTTATTGTAAAATGGAAATTTGAACTATAGTTTTTAGTAGGTATTTCATATAATACTAATATAGTCTCAAAATTATAACTATTAGCAATATTAGCTTCATAGATATTTTTAACTATACAATGGTTTATTCCAAACTCTTGAGATAATTGAGATATTTGTTCTATTCCATGTCCATAGGCATTATCTTTTAGTGCAATACAAAGTTTATTTTTCTCTCCTAATAATTTACTATAGTAAGAAGCATTGTTAAAAAAGTTCTTTTTATTTAGATATATTGTTGCCATATGTTCTCTTTATTTTAGAGGTATATTCCACTTTTTATAGTATGCTACTACTCGTAAAGTAACACCAAATATAAAAATTATTGCTATATTTATTGGTAGTAGAATATCTAAATTATACAAAATATAGACTAAAATACCAACAACTAAAGATACGGTACCATAGAATCCTGTTTTAAAAATAAAAGGTACTTCATTTATTATAATATCTCTTACAATTCCACCACCAACTGCAGCAATAAAAGATAGCATAATAACCCCAGCAAAATTAAATTTATGCTCTAAAGCAATCATGGCTCCTGTTATTGAAAATGCCACAAGACCTATAGAATCACTTACTATAAAGTATGGTTTATTTTCAATTGATTTTCGTCTATGTACTTTAAATATTATTAATAAAATTAAAACTATAAAAACTACAAGGGCAGGTGCTGTGTGAGTAAAAGTGTATGGAGTGGATCCTATTGTTATATCTCTAAGTATCCCTCCTCCAAGTGCAGTTAGAAATACTGCTACTAATACACCTAAAAGATCTAAATGATTTTTAGCTGCAGTAGAGAAACCACTTATTGTAAAAGCGATTATCCCTATAAACTCTGCAACTTCAAACATAAGTTAATGTGATAAGATTTGATCTAGGAATAGTTTCAATCTATCAGATTCTGGATTTTCAAAGAATTTATTTGGAGTATTCTCCTCAACAATTTGACCTGCATCCATAAATATAACTCTATCAGCTACTTTTTTTGCAAATCCCATTTCGTGAGTTACACAAATCATTGTACGACCTTCTTTAGCAAGTTCTATCATAACATCAAGAACTTCTGATACCATCTCTGGATCTAGTGCAGAAGTTGGCTCATCAAAAAGCATAATATTTGGGTTTTTACAAAGGCTTCTTGCAATTGCAACTCTTTGTTGTTGACCACCACTTAGTTGATTTGGATATTTATCTGCTTGATCAGCAATTCCAACTCTTTCAAGATATTTCATTGCTATTTCAATTGCTTCTTTTTTAGGTTTCTTTTTTACCCATATTGGAGCTAAAGTTAAATTATCTAAAATTGTAAGATGTGGAAAAAGATTAAAATGTTGAAATACCATAGCAACATCTTCTCTAATAGCTTTGATTTTTTTCACATCATCTACAAGTTCAACATCATCAACTACAATTGATCCTTCTTGGAATTGTTCAAGATAGTTTATACATCTAATTAAAGTAGATTTACCACTTCCTGATGGCCCACAAACAACTATAATCTCACCTTTTTTAACTTCTAAATTTATATCTTTTAGTACATGAAAATCACCGTACCATTTATTTAAATTTTTTATTTCTATTACGTTATTATCTTTCATATTTATCCCTATTTCAAGTTCGTATTAAATTGTTTTTCTAGTTTTTGCGAGTATTTACTCATTCCAAAACAAAATGCCCAGAATATTACAGTTACAAAGACATAACCTTCAGTTTCCATACCTAGCCAATGAGAATCTGCTGCAGTAATTTTAACCATTGCAAGTAGATCAAATAGACCAATAATAAGTACTAAAGTTGTATCTTGAAATAATGCAATAAATGA
>Ga0256837_1000406_pt1 | contig 37075 bp, 37 predicted proteins | sample 4562384metaG_FD_185976 | JGI IMG/M metagenome (GOLD analysis project Ga0256837, IMG submission 185976) | Hydrothermal vent microbial communities from Guaymas Basin, Mexico - 4561-384 | ecosystem: Environmental > Aquatic > Marine > Hydrothermal vents | place: Mexico: Guaymas Basin | collected... | reverse complement strand
TTTAATACAACACGAGATAAAGAGTAGTTATACCATTGAAGATTCGTTATAAGATACCATCCAAGTACTGTTACAAAGACAACATTTACAACAAACGCGACTAAAGTTTCATACTGTTCCATCTTAGTCTCCTAAGCTTTCTAAAAATCTCTCTTGGATTTTTTTAGAAACATCTGCTGCATGTTTCATAAAAAAGTAATGATCTCCATCATAAACTACAAGTTTTGCATCTGGAATTAACTGCTCTATCTTCTTAGCTGATTCAAGAGGTGTTGCAGTATCTTCTTTACCCCAACACAGAAGTGCTTTTCCCTCATAATTTTTAAATTCATTAGAAAAATCTTCATCCACAACATTTTTAAAAGTTTGGTACATATGCTCACTCAAACTTTTCGCATCATCAGCGACAAAAAAAGAGCGAAATTTTGAAAGACCAAACACCTTTAAAGTTTTAAAAAGTGCTATTTTTGCTTGAACTTTAAGAGATTTTGTTCTATATATCCCTGCACTAGATACTAAAACTAAAACTTTAGGATTTAAAAGTGTTGCCACTTTTCCACCAAAAGAGTGCCCAAGTATAATATCTTTAGAGGCATTAATATGAATCATAAAAAGCTCTACAATTCTCGCTACATCACTTGTATAAAGTGGCATACTACAAGTAGACTTTCCAAAACCGGGTAAATCTATATAGATATGACGGAAAGTATCCATATATGGTGCAAATGATTGCTTCATCAGTTGTTTGTTACTTCCCCAGCCATGAAGTATAATTAAGTCAATCTTTGCTTCAGGATTAACAATTTCATAACTTATGTCAAATGTATGTTGATTGTGCTGAATCGACTTTATGGCCATCTACTTCCCTTTTGCACTTGAGATTGAGTGTATATACTCATAAGAAACTTTCACACGTTTTGTGTGTGGTAAAGATGCACTAAGGCTTTCTATACTCGCTTTAAAATCTTCAAAAAGATAATTTGCCATAGAACCAGGTATAGGATTAATCTCATTAAGATAAATCTCATCATTGAGTACAAAAAAGTCACAACGGATTAAAGCACCCTCAAACATACCACAGTACACTTTTTCAAAAGCATTTTGGAGTCTTGCAACAAGTGTATCTGCTATATCAGCTTTGAGTACTTGTTCAGAGCGTGAAAAATCCATATATTTTTTTTCAAAATCTAAAAACTCCTCTTTCTGAGGCTCTTCAACTATAGAAAAATGTACTTCCCCATTGGCAACATAACCAGCAAGGTTATACTCTTTTACACCCTCTAAAAATGGTTCAACTATCACATTATTATCATATTCAAAAGCAGAATCAAGAGCATAATCAAGATCACTCTCATCTTTAACAATACTTACACCTATAGAGCTTCCTAGAGATGCTGGTTTTACTATGATAGGATATGATAAAGAGATATTATGGTGTTCATTTTTACTTAACATCTCATACTCAACATATTTTATATCTTTAGCTTGAGCATACCATTTTGTGTAGCGTTTATCGTAAGAAAAGACACTCGCGTTTATACGTGGACCAATATAAGGTATAGAAAAGAAGTCTAAAAGTGCTGCAATACTTCCATCTTCACCATCTGCCCCATGGATAAGATTGAGTACAGTTGCCTTATGCTCAGTTGAGCTGAACATAGATTTTTGTATAAATGCACCTTTTGAGAGTGTAAGTTGTGGCATCTTTTTATGCTCACCTTTAGAAAAAGTTGTTGCTTTCATTTTGCTAGGATCTATAAGATAAAAACTATGATCTCCATCACAAAAGATAAAGCTTAAATCAAATCCAGATAATTTCTCTTTTAATGTTATAGCACTTACAATGCTAATCTCATGTTCAAAACTTGCACCACCAAATAAAATAGTTAATTTCAATATATATTTCCTTAAATAGTTTGTAATAATTTTAGAGCTTGTTTAACAAGTGAGGCAGTATCTTCACCATCACATGCACTTAAAGCTTTTGATATTTTGTCTTTTTTAAATCCTAAAGATTCAAGAGCTTCACTCGCTTCGTTAAACGACTGTGTCTTAGAAGGTTCTGCATTGCCTGAAAGAAGTTCCTCATCAAATCCTGCAAGTTCCACCAAAATGCGCCCTGCACTTTTTGGACCGATACCTGGTACTTTTTTCACACCATTCATATCTTTGTTATTTATAATGATACCAAATTGTGAGGGTGTATAAGTAGAACATATTGCCATGGCAACTTTTGGTCCAACTCCATTGATTTTTATGAGTCTTGCAAACATCTTTTTTTCACTCATATCTAAAAAACCAAAAAGAAGCTGTGCATCTTCACGTATAATATGAGTCGTAAAAAGAGAGACCTCATCCTTGCCAAGTGCTGAAAATGTTTGTAAAGATATAAACACTTCATACACTACACCATTTACATTAACATGTACAAAAGATGGTTCCTTATGTACTATTTTACCATGAACTCCAACTATCATCTACTGTATTATCCTTACTCTTTAACTGGGCGGATCTCAAACTCTCCATCACCAAGCTCTACTATGCCAAAAATCTTCTCAGTTGATCCCTCAGCTGGTTTATAAATCAACTCCATAGGGGGATCAACTAATTTAAACCTGATCTCATTAAACCCTACCCATCTATCTCTATTTATCACTCTTGCATCAAAGATATCATCTTGAAATGAGGCTGTTCTTGTTGTTAGAAGTTTGAGTTGATCATTTTTGATTTCATACTCACGTTTTACATCTATTAGATGTTCTTGCATCTCTTGAAATTGTTTATATTTCTTTACAAAAGAAGCTGGCATTTTAACACCATTATTTTTATAATGTATTAACCGTTTTTTTATATCTTTAAAAGCTGGTGTACCCTCTTTAATCTTTTGAGTATATTCTAATACCTCTTTTTTAAGATCTTTAACTTTTGTTTTTAATGCTGTTATCTCTTCTTTATTCTCATCAAGACCCTCTTTCGCATCTTTTTTTAGTAATGGATCGATCGTAAAGATATTTTCACTTCCATGCATCTTCTTAACCTCTATACGTCTTGAGGCTGTTGCTTTTACATACGATGCACATATACCAATTTCAATCTCTTTAGCATTTATCACACCACCTAAAGCCTGTGTCACATCAACAATTTCACCATTAATCTCACCATGTTCTAAACGTGTCACATGTACATTTATACCAGTAGCTTTTCCTTTATGGACATTAATGTCTAGTTTATCAGCTTTTATCACTGATGTTTTATGTGTTTGTCCACCTATAGTTGCAGTTCTAGCGATCACTTTTGCATTTGATCCAACATTACCATCTATCTCAATCTCTGTAACCTCAACAAGCATACCCGTGCCAACTGCATCTTTGATAGCATCACTCTCTTTTACATTGATAGAAACATCAGAATCTATCCCACTAGCAATTGAACCTGTCGTTTTAAAGCTTATCTCTCCAACATCTACATCTGTTTTTATGAGGTAAGTATTATCTTCAAAGGCTATATAACCATTCTCTTTTGCTATATATTGTATAGATTCTTCTGTTTCAACCTTTTTAATTGTGGAGTCAATATTAAAAGTTGGTTCATGTGCAACAATAGGCTCTGCAGGACTCATATACTCCCCACGGCAATTGCGTCCTGGTTTTCCAGATCGAGGTTTAATATACTCAATTAAAAGCTCATTTTCACTCACACTTTGGATAAACCCTCGAGAGGCATAATCAATCTTTTGATTTTCATCAATATCTTCTTTCTTCTCATAATGAAGAATTAATGCATCATTTATCGTTGCAGTTGGCTCATAAGCTTCTGCAATCAAGATAGTCTCACTTTGAGCATACTCAACATGCTCCTCAACACGTATATGTGCTGAGAGTTTAGAGATAACATCATCAATCATATTATCAAAGATATTGATTAAAATTCCTGCTCTAATTTTTTTCTTGTTGATAAGAGTTAATATATCAGTTTCTAAGCCTTGCTGATACGATATTTTTGATCCTGCAGCAATACTCAGATAAACTTTACACTTGGTCGCGTTTGCACCCACTGCAAGTTTAAAATCTTTGTACTTATCATCCTCATTAGTTTTTGAAAAAATCTCTACTTCGTATGTTTGTTTGATTTGAAAATGTGGGTTTAAAAGAGCTGTTTCATCATCGAGTTGGCTAATCTCTTCCTCGCTGATCTCTTCCCACTCTGTCTCTTTTGTCCCATCATTCATTCGAGTATAAGTTTGCACTTCAAATATATTAAACTCTAAAGCCTCTGGTTTTATCTCGTAGGACTTTGCTATGCTTTGCAGCTCTTTTGCTACATTTTGTGTTCTAACAACTGTAGGACGAACTTTTTTTAATGATGATTTATTCTTTTTGTCCGATCCAAATAGTCCCATAAACTTACCTAAAAATATTAATTTTAAATTTTAAAGTCTCCATTTTAACCAAAAATTCGTTAAAATTATGTAAAACAATAAAAATACACTCAAAGAAGCCTATGTTTAAAGCTATATTTACCAACAGTTTTGGAATTCTTTTTTCAAGAATTTTAGGATTTGTACGAGATCTTATGACAGCATCAGTTCTTGGTGCAAACATTTACAGTGACATATTTTTCATCGCGTTTAAACTCCCAAATCTTTTTCGTCGTATCTTTGCAGAGGGTGCATTTACTCAAGTGTTTATACCTGCATTTGCTAGAAGTAAACACAAGGCAGTTTTTTCTGTCAATATCTTCTTGGTTTTTCTCTCTGTCATCTTACTTATTACACTTTTAGTCAACCTTATACCAGCTCTTTTTACCAAGGCTATTGCCGTAGGTTTTGATGCACAAACCATAAAGATAGCTGCTCCCTATGTTGCTATAAACTTTTGGTACTTACCCCTTGTCTTTGCTATGACATTTCTCAGTGGGATGTTACAGTACAAAAACCATTTTGCAACAACTGCATTTGCAACTGCCCTACTCAACCTCTCCCTTATTGGTGCACTCTACTTAAGTGATAACAAAACAGAGGGTGAGATTGTTTACTATCTGAGTTTTGGTGTTGTGATTGGTGGGATACTCCAACTTATAGCACATATCATCGCCATACAGAAAATGGGGCTCTTAAAGCTTCTTTTTGGTGGGTTTAAATACCTTCGAGTTAAAAGTAAAATCATTAAAAAAGATACTGCCAAGTTTCGCAACAACTTTTTTCCTGCTGTTTGGGGAAACTCAACTGCACAGGTAAGTGCCTTTTTAGATACCTTTTTAGCTTCATTTCTTGTAACAGGAAGTATCTCTTATCTTTACTATGCCAACCGTATATTTCAGCTTCCATTAGCTCTATTTGCCATAGCAACATCCATCGCCCTCTTCCCCCGTGTTGCACGTTATTTAAAAAACAATGATGAGACAAAGGCCAAAGAGAACCTCAAAAGAGCATTTTGGTTTTTAGCCTATGTTTTAAGTGCAAGTACACTTGGTGGGATTATCTTAGCACATGAGATTACATGGCTTTTATTTCAACGTGGTGCCTTTAGTGCACAAGATACAGCCAACACAACAGCAGTACTACAGATGTATATGCTCGGTCTTCTCCCCTTTGGGATTCAAAAACTCTTTGTATTATGGCTTTATGCTAAAGAGTTACAGATGAAAGCTGCTAAAATTGCAACACTCTCATTGGGTGTTTATATCACCTTTGCCCTCCTATTTATAAGCCCTTTAGGGGTTGCTGGTTTAGCTCTTGCTAGTACCCTTGGTGGGCTTGTAAGTTTTGTTTTTACCATTAGGGTATTTGGGGTCAAAAACTTTTTTGATATACTTCGCTCCAAAAATGCTCTATATCTTGTGGTGGGTTCCATCTTATTAACCATTTTATTACTATTATTTAAGGATTTTATCAGTGCTTATATTTGATTCTGTACAAAAAGAAAAACGTGAATTTATCCCTTTAGAAGAAGGCAAAGTAAGCCTTTATGTGTGTGGTCCAACTGTGTATGATGATGCACACTTAGGTCATGCGAAATCTGCACTTGTTTTTGACCTGCTTACTCGCGTTTTAAGTGCAAATGGCTACGATGTTACCTATGCTAGAAACATTACGGACATCGACGATAAAATCATTAAAAAAGCACAAGAACAAAACAAAGATATAAAAGAGATTACAGACTTTTATACAGATGCTTTTCATACAGAGATGGAAGCTATTGGCGTTTCCCGTCCAGACATTGAGCCAAAGGCAACAGAATCTTTAGAAGCGATGTATGAGATGATACAAAAGCTTATAGATTCAAATCATGCTTATGCAACAATAGAGGGAGATGTTTACTTTGACACAGCAAGTGATTCTAAGTACCTCAGCCTCTCTCATCGCCACCAAGAAGAAGATGATAAACAAGAGCGTGTAGAGAGTTCAAGCCTTAAAAAAAATGCAGCTGACTTTGCTCTTTGGAAATCTGTAAAAGATGATAGTATTACATTTGACTCTCCCTTTGGAGCTGGTCGTCCAGGGTGGCACTTAGAGTGTTCTGCCATGATAGAAAAACACCTCGCAAAACAAAACACCCCTTATGCCATAGATATTCACGGAGGGGGAGCAGACCTTCTTTTTCCTCACCATGAAAATGAAGCAGCACAAACGCGATGTAGTTCTAATCATGCCCTTGCAAATTATTGGATGCACAATGGTTTTGTTAACATAAACGGCGAAAAGATGAGTAAATCTTTAGGAAATAGCTTTTTCTTAAAAGATGCTCTTAAAGAGTACGATGGAGAGGTACTGCGTTTTTATCTACTGAGTACTCACTACCGTTCAAACTTTAACTTCAATACGGAAGATTTAGCCACAGCAAAAAAACGTCTTGACAAAATCTACCGCTTAAAAAAACGCCTTTTTGGACTTGCATCAAGTGATCTTCAAACTGAATTTCAAACAAAACTCTTAGAGACATTAAGTGACGATATGAATGTATCTTCTGCTTTAGCACTTATAGATGAGATGATAAGTTCTGCAAATGAAACACTTGATACTGCTGGAAAACATAAGGTTCTTAAACGCGAGACTCTAGCAAACTTAGCCTACATAGAAAATATACTTGGTTTTGGTATCAAAAACCCTTATGAGTACTTTCAATTTGGTGTGGATGAGGCAACAAAAGCTAAACTCTCTGAACTTATAACTAAACGCGATGAAGCAAAAAAAGAGAAAAACTTTGAGCTATCAGATAGACTCCGTGATGAAATTTTAGCCTTTGATGTAAACCTTATGGATACACCTCAAGGTACTTTTTGGGAAAAAATATAATGACATTAACAGAACTAGAACATCATATTCAAACCACTTCAAAAGATACAAACGAAGAGTTTAAACGCCTCTTTCATGGTCGTGGCTCTCTTTATGAAAACTATAGACATCTCACTATTGACTCCATAGACAAACTTGTAAGTGTTGCTCTTTATTTTCAAGAGGAAAATGAGGTAGAACTTATTGAGATGCTTAAAAGTTTTGTAGAGAACTCTCACTATACAACTCTTGTTGTACAAAAACGCTACCTTAAAGGTGCACCAAGTGAAGTACTTATCGGAGAGGTTCCAGAAGATCTTTATGTTTTAGAAAATAATATAAAAATAAAACTCAACCTCCTCTCAAATAAAAACTCCGGATACTTTCCAGATATGAAAAAGGGACGCGAATTTGTAAGAGAGAATGCAAAAGATAAAAGAGTGTTAAACCTTTTTTCTTACACCTGTGCTTTTAGCCTAGCTGCAAAAATGGGTGGAGCTTATGAAGTTATAAATGTCGATATGAGCAAGGGAGCACTTAAAACTGGTATGCAAAACCATTCCCTTAACAATCTCGACCCTCGTGGAGTCAGTTTTTTACCTTATAACATTCTCAAATCGTTCTCTTCTCTAAAACGAAAAGGGCCTTACGATATGATTATTATTGACCCACCTAGTTTTCAAAAAGGGAGCTTTGAGGCAACAAAAGATTATGAAAAAATCATTAAAAAATTGCCTCAAATTGCGAGTGAAGATTGTCTTTTACTCTCCTGTTTAAACTCTCCAGAGTTAGAGAGTGATTTTATTATTGACCTAATGAAAGAGTGGGCACCTAGTTTTGAGTTTATAAAAAGATTACCAAACCTTGAAGAGTTTGCCTCTGCCGATGAAAATAAAAGCTTAAAAAATCTTGTTTTTCAGCGTAAGATAAAGAGTTAGTTTTATCTAAAAATAACTCTATTTCTTCCTGCACCTTTTGCCTCATACAGTGCTTCATCTGCTGCTTTTAAAAGTTCATCTATTGTTTTCATCTTTGCTTTAGCAGCAACTACTCCCTCACTGATTGTACATTTGACAGTCTCATTGTTTTGAGTGTAAACTTCCAAATTTTCAACTGATAAACGAATATTTTCCATTGTTTCATTAACTGCATTGATAGAATCAGAGTAACAAAGTATAGCAAACTCTTCACCACCCACTCTTCCTAAAACTGAATCAGTACAAAGGTTTTCAGATATAATTTTTGCAACAGCCTTAATAACCTTATCTCCAACAGGATGCCCATAGGTATCATTTACCTTTTTAAACTTATCTATATCTATCATAATGGCATAAAGGTTTTCTTTCGAGTCATCAAACATTGCCATAGCTACTTCAAAGAACTTTCTTCTATTATATATACCTGTCATCTCATCATAAGAGGCCAATCTTTCCAAGTTTTCGATAAGCTCTTTCAATGTAAGTTGTGTTTTTATCCTTGCTAAGAGTTCTAAGGTTTTAAAGGGCTTTGTTATATAATCATTGCCCCCTATTTTATAGGCTCTCTCAATCGATTCTTCATCTGAGCGAGCTGTAATGAAGATTATAGGAAGATCCCTTGTAAGGTGCTCTTCTCGTATCTTTTGGCACACTTCATAACCATCCATCTCAGGCATCATAATATCTAATAGCACAAGATCAATCTCTTCTTTTTTTATAATCTCTAAAGCAGTCATCCCATCTGTTGCGACAACTATCTCGTATGTCTCACCTAAAAGATCTAAAAGTATGTCTATATTTGTTTCTGTATCATCCACTATTAATATATTTTTACCACTCATTAAGTATCTCCAATGCCTCTTTAAATTTATATTTCTCTACTAGTATAACCAGTCTATTGATTTTCTCTTTATCTTGAGGAGCAAATACATACTCTTTTATCTCTTGAATTACAGGAAGATACTGTTTTGGTCTTTTTGTTTCTAGAACCTCTTTAAGTTTATACAAAAGTTCTTGCTCTTTATCTCTATCAATCACATCACTATTGATACCATTTTCCTCTACTACAGAGATTTCACCTTGTAGTATAGCTCCATTTTGATTTTCTAGAAAATCTCCATTATGAATCTCTTGAAGTTCTATCTCAAAAAAGAAGGTTGTTCCTTGAGATTTTTCACTTTTTATCCAGATATTTCCATCCATAAGCTTTATAATCTGTTTTGAGATACTTAAGCCTAACCCAGTTCCACCATACTTTCTTGTTGTACTTCCATCAGCTTGTTCAAAAGAATTAAAAAGTTGTTTTTGTTCCTTTTGGGTCAACCCTATACCTGTATCTGTTATCGCAAAAAGTAAACGATTTGCAGAAACATTTTCTATACTAATTGTTATTCCCCCTTTATGGGTAAACTTCACAGCGTTTGAGATAAGGTTTATGAATACCTGAGAAAGTCTCAAACTATCACCTATGTAATGACGAAGTATTTTATTTTTATAGTCATATTTTATATATAAATTTTTCTCTTCTATCTTTAATTCTACCATAGTTACAGCATTATTAAGTACATTTAACAGATCAAAAGGGGAAGCTTCAAGTTTCAATTTACCAACTTCCATTTTTGAAAAATCTAAAATATCATTAATAATACTTAAAAGTGATTTAGCACTTCTATCTATTTTTTGCAAATAATTTTTTTGCTTACTATCTAGTGATGTTTTTAGTGCTAATTGATTCAAACCAAGAATAGCATTCATAGGTGTTCTAATCTCATGTGACATAATTGCTAAAAACTCAGATTTAGCCTTCGCTCCAGCTTCTGCTTTTTGTTCCGCTTTTATTCTAACAGACACCTCATACTCAAGCTCTTTATTTTGTTCAGCTAAAAGGTGTTCTGCCCGTAATTTAGAGTCTTGAATTAAGATAATCCACCACGATATAACACTTATAAGGATACCAACAACTAAAGAGTAGTTTATTATCATCCCCTTAAATAACTCCCTATGTTCCAAAGGAATTTGTTCTAAATTCGTCGAATAAGTCATCCAACCTACAACCCACACCATAAAAAGGAGCAAAGAGGTGATGGAGATAAGGTCAAAAATTTTTAAAGAAAGTGTTTGAGATATTTTTCCTCCAAAAAAATTACTGAGAAAAGTTCCAAGTTTTATACGTAAGCCTTTTTCATACTCTAGCTTACAACTGTCATGACATAGAGAATCTAAAGAGCAACACAAAGAGCAGATATATGAATCATGCAGTGGACAATATGCCATATCTTCTTTCTCATAGGTATGATTACATGTTTGGCATACATAATGTGTTTCCACTTTTGCATCCAAACTATTTGGTCTTGCTATATAATATTTCCCTTTTGTTATATAAGCGATTATAGGAGAGCTAATTACTGCAATAAAAAGTGCTAATAATGAGGAATAACTTTGAGCATAAGGACCAAAAATACCTATAAATGAGGTAATAGAGATGACAGATGCAATCCCCATGCTTCCAACACCTACAGGATTTATATTATAAAGATGTGCTCTTTTAAACTCTGTAATTTTTGGAGAAAGACCAAAGGGTTTGTTGATAACTAAGTCTGCAAAAATTGCCCCTATCCATGCAATAGCAATATTCGAGTAGAGCCCTAAAACTTTTTCCAAAACATCAAAAAGCCCCAATTCCATCAATAATAATGCAATAGATATATTAAATACCATCCAAACAACTCGTCCAGGGTGTGAGTGTGTTATACGAGAAAAGAAATTGGACCAAGCTAGGCTTCCTGCATAAGCATTTGTAACATTAATCTTTATTTGAGAGACTATAACAAAAAAAGTGGCTGCTATAAGAGCTCTATCGGGGTTATTAAAAACATAGGTATAAGCGATATTATACATCTCAATAGGGGTTTTTGCCTCACTTACAGAATAGCCGGCATATAATACAATAGAGGCTAAGAAAATACCCCCTATCTGTTTTAGAAAACCCAATATAACCCATCCAGGTCCAGCAAGAAGCATAGAAAACCACCATCTGACCTTATTATCCTTTTTAAGGGGAGGCATAAAACGCAAATAATCTACCTGTTCTCCAATCTGAGCAATTAAAGAGAGCGATATACCAAGAGCAAAACCAAAATAATAAACATTAAACTCACGACTTTGAGAGATACTTCCCTCTAAAGATGTAAATATTGTCAATGCTTGAGGCTCCTTTAATATAACAGCAACAAAAGGGGTAATCATCATCACAAGCCAAATAGGTTGTGTATAAAGTTGTAGTTTATTGATAAGAGTGATACCATAAAAAACCAAGGGGATAACGACAATAGAACTTAAAAGGTAACCTAGAGATAATGGTAAACCAAAATAAACCTCTAAAGCTTGAGCCATAATGGCAGCTTCTAAGGCAAAAAATATAAAACTAAAAGAGGCATAAATAAGCGAAGTAAAAGTGGATCCAACATATCCAAAACCTGCACTACGTGTGATAAGATCTATGTCTATATTGTGCCGTGCTGCATAATAACTAATAGGAATAGCCGTGATAAATATGATAATAGAAGCAAGTAAAATAGCAAAAAAAGCAGTTGTAAAACCATAATGCAGTGCAATCCCAGCACCAATAGCTTCAAGTGCTAAAAAAGAGATACTTCCTATGGCAGTATTGGCTATAAGTAGTTCTGAAAATTTTCGAAAAGACTTCGGCGCATAACGTAAAGAGTAGTCCTCTATAGTTTCATCAGCTATAAGTTTGTTGTACTTACGAAGATGTGTTTTCATAATCACTTCCATCTATTTTCTTCTTATCTTATTGTATTATATCAGTAAAAAGTCTCATAGAAGTCTCAAAACTAAGACTTTTTTGCGACTTTTTACTGATATAATTACTAAAAAATGAAGAGTTCTTATGAAAAAAACAATTTTTTTCCTTCTATTACCTTTTATCTTATTTGCATCACAAAAGATCTCTATACAACTAGAGTGGAAACATCAGTTTGAATTTGCGGGGTTTTATGCAGCCAAAGAGATGGGCTACTATAAAGATATAGGACTTGATGTCTCCTTTAAAGAGTACCACGACAATATCGATATTGTTCAAGATGTTCTTGATGGAAAATCTGATTTTGGTATCTCCTCTTCTGCACTCATCCGTGATAAACTCAAAGGAAAAGATGTTGTTTTGATAGCATCTTATTTTAAACAAAATGTTCTTGCTCTTGCTGTAAGAGATGGTATAAACTCTCTTGAAGATCTTAAGGGGAAAAAAATCATGGCACTTCCCTACGAGATAGATCACACTAGTTTAGGTGCTATGCTTCAGGAAAATGGGATACACAGAGAGGACTATACTTTAGTAGTTCATGATTTTAATGTGAGCAAGTTCATCAACTCTGAAGTTGATGCTATGAGTATCTTTTTAACAAACCAACCCTACTTACTCGAACGAGCAAATAAAAAGTTTCATATTTTCAATCCTTCACAATATGGTTTTTTCTCTTATGATTTAGAGCTTTTTTCTAGTAAAAAATTCATACAAAGATATCCCCAACTTACACAAGACTTTGTAGATGCCACAAACAAAGGTTGGGCATATGCTTTTGAGCATAAACAAGAGATTGTAAAACTCATCTACCAAAAGTATTCACAAAAAAAATCCCAAGAGGCACTCTACTACGAAGCTATAACAACACAAAAACTTTTTAAAACAGATATTTTTTCTATAGGTTCTGTGATACCAGAGCTTATCATACTTAATGCTCAAATATATAATCAATCACAATCACATATGAATAAACTAGAATTCTTACAACTTATAAAATCATATACGGGTAAAGATATTCAGAACCCTTCTAATACATTTATACAAACCAAAAATATTATTCTGAGCCAAAAAGAGAGAAATTACCTTAAAAACAAAACAATTAAAATGTGTATAGATCCAAACTGGATGCCTTTTGAAAAACTTGATCACGGAAAACATATAGGAATGAGTGCAGATTTTTTTAAAATCTTAGCAAATAATCTTCAAGCAAATATAGAAGTTGTCCCTGTAAAAACATGGAGTGAATCTTTAGAGTTCGCACGTGAAAAAAAATGTGACATTGTGTCTTTAGTTATGCAAACACCAGAACGTAAAAAGTTTTTAAACTTTACAACACCCTATTTGAACATACCTCTCGTACTTGTTACACACTCTAAAGCTCCTGCTATTTTAGATCTTACAAAACTGACACATAAACAAAAAATTGGTATGCCAAAAGGGTATGCATACTCAGAAATACTACGAAAAAAATACCCAAATATAAATATAGTTGATGTTGAAAATTCCCAAGATGGCTTAGAAAAAGTAAAAGATAAAAAACTTTTTGGTTATATAGGTTCTTTAGCAACAGCAGCATATCTCTTTCAAAAAGAGTATACAGGTGAACTCAAAATTGCTAAAAAGTTTAACGAAAACTGGGAACTCGGCATTGGTGTAAGAAAAGATGATCCTACACTTTTACATATCATGCAAAAAGGGGTAGAGAGTATTACACCTCATCAGTACCAGGAAATTCTCAACAGATGGATCGCTATCAAGTACGAAAAAGGAACAGACTATACACTAACACTGCAAATCATCGTTCTAGGTGTTCTTATCTTACTATTAGTACTCTATTCAAATAGAAAACTTACAAAACTCAACCAAGAATTAAGAGAAGCAAAAAAGAAAGCTGATGAGATTCAAAAAGCAAAATCAAACTTTTTGGCAAATATCTCTCATGAGATACGTACCCCTATGAACTCTATTTTAGGTACAACCTATCTCATACGAGAAACAGCTCTTAATAATATTCAAAAAAATTACATTGTAAAAATAGAAAATGCCACAAATAACCTTTTAAGGCTTATAAGTGATATTCTTGATTTTTCTAAGCTAGAAGCTCGTAAACTTCAACTCTCTTATGTTGACTTTCATCTTTTAGAACTTTTAGAAAGCCTTCATGCCACTTTCAATCAAAGTATCTATGAGAAATCTCTTCTCTTTGAGATAAATTATGATGAAGATATTCCAAAATACCTTCATGGAGACAATCTCAAACTCTTACAAATTTTGACAAACATTCTCTCTAATGCTATCAAATTTACAGAAAATGGAAAGATTCAACTTCATATAGAACAACCAAAAGCAAAACTTTTTCGATTTAGTATTAGTGATACGGGTATAGGACTTAAGCAATCACAAATAGCAGATATATTTTTATCTTTTACACAAGCTGATAGTGCTACCACACGAAAATATGGAGGAACAGGCTTGGGTCTTGCAATAACAAAAGAGCTTGTCGAGCTTATGGGTGGGAAAATTTGGGTTAACTCTATCTATGGCAAAGGGAGTATATTTATTTTCGAGATCCCCTTAGAGTATACTCAACAAAAGTATAATAAAAAATCTTCAAAAAAAGTTCTACCAAATAACCATACAAGAGAAGAGAAAGAAAAGGATGATGAGATTGTCAAAAAACTTTTTGCCGAGCTCAAAGAGGCAACAGTAAAAAGAAGACCTCAACTTTGTAAACCTATTCTAGAAGAGCTTCAAAAACACCCTATGTCCAATGAGCAAGAAGAGCTTTTTCATAAAGTAAAACAATTACTTAAAAAATACAAATTTGCCCAAGCAGGAGAACTTTTATGAATAAACAAACTATATTGATCATAGATGATGTAAGTGAAAATGTTGATCTTCTTGTCGATCTTTTGCATCAGTATGATCTAATCACAGCCCTTGATGCAGAGAGTGCCTTAGAGATTTTAGACCAAGAAGCAGATGATATAGATCTTATTTTACTTGATATTATGATGCCAAAGATGGATGGGTTTGAACTCTGTGAGATATTAAAATCTCAAGTAAAAACTGTAAAAATACCTATCATTTTTTTAAGTGCAAAAAATGCCACAGAAGATATACAAAAAGGGTTTGAACTTGGAGGAGTTGATTATGTAACAAAACCATTTCACCCTAAAGAGTTACTTTCCCGTGTAAGTACACATCTAAAACTAAGAGCTTATGATAAAGAGTTAGAACAACGAGTCCAAGAGGGGATACAAAAGAGTAAAGTGCAAGAACAACTCATCCAACAAAGTGCTAAACAAGCAGCTCTTGGAGAGCTTCTTATGCACATAGCACATCAATGGAAACAACCTCTCTCCTCTTTAAGTGCACTTCAAATTTTACAAAGAATGAAGTTTGAAAAGAATCAGACTATATCTAAAGAGGAGTATCTGCAACAACTCTCAAAAGCAGATGAATTGATAAGCTTTATGGGAAAGACTATAGACACTTTTCTCGATTTTTACACTCCATCTTCAAAAGTAGATAAATTTTTTTTAGCAGATGCTATTAAAGATGTATTAAAAATTGCAAATGCCACCTTTATCTATAATAATATCTCTATCTCTTTTCATTCTAATGAAGATAAAACAACCTATGCTATTAAAAATGAGTTCCATCAAGTGGTACTTTCTATTCTCAACAATGCACAAAAAATCTTTGAAATAAGAAACATAGAAAATGGCCATATAAACATTAGTGTTTCAAATGAGAAAGTAATTATAGAAGACAATGGTGGCGGGATTCAAGAAGATCTTCTTGAGAGACTTTTTTTTGCACACGAGGGGGACTCAAACAGTAGTGGTTTAGGGCTCTACATAGCAAAAGAGATAATGGAGAAAAACGATGGCATAATTTCTGCTGTAAATACAAGCAAAGGTGCAAGGTTTACGCTAGAATTTTAATATGAATACACTCAAGAAATTAACTATCTTACTTTTAGAAGATAACCTAGAGTTTGCTGAAAGTTTTTGTGAAACTTTAAAACTTGAGTTTAAAGAGGTTTTGCATGCAAAAAATCTCAAAAAAGCCTTTAATCTTTACCATAACAATAGTATAGATATTATTATCTCTGATATAAAAATTGCTGATGAAAATGGACTTGAGTTTATTCAAAAAGTTAGAGAGACCGATAAAGATACACCTGTCATTATTTTAAGTGCACACAAAGATGAAAACTTTTTATTTCAAGCAATAGGACTCAACATATTATCGTATGAGCTAAAACCATTAAACTATGTAAACTTTACAAAACTTCTACAACTTATACAAAACAAGTTTGAGTTTACACATAATTACAACTTCAATAATGATCTTCTCTACAACTCTTTGAGTAAAGAGATTACTTATAAAAATGAAACAATTCCTCTTACAAAAAAAGAGATCCTCTTTTTAGAACTTTTACTTCAAAACACCCAAAAGCTTATTACACAAGAGGAGATACAAACTTATGTCTGGAAAGAGCAAGATATGAGTGAATCTGCACTTAAAAATTTTCTTATGCGCTTTCGTAAAAAAATCCCAACAAATCTTGTTACTACCATTAATGGCCTAGGCTACAAACTCAACAGTATGTAGCTAAGAGTCCTGATTTTAAGGCTTTAAAAGTTTCTTCACCCTTTAATTTTTTAACAATTTCAAGAGCAAAACACATCGCAGTACCTGGTCCACGTGATGTCATCACATTTGTATCTTCTACAACCATTGAACTATCACCTTGGTACCCCTCTTCTCTTATCTGTTCCTCCACAGATGGATAACATGTATAATTTTCTTTTAGTACTCCTGCTTTGTTCAAAGCAAATGGTGCGGCACAGATAGCTGCAATCTGTTTTCCCTTTGCATCCATCTCTTTTAAAATTCTTTGAACATTTTTATCGTCTGCTAGAGCATATGTACCATCCCATCCGCCAGGAAGAACAATCATCTCTATATCGTCTGCACTAATATTTTTAATCTCTAATTCTGTTTGGATTGTGATCCCGTTTGCACCTTTAACAAGTGTATTCTCACCTAATGATGCAACAAGCACTTCAATCTCGGCACGACGAAGTACATCTATAATACTTACAGCTTCTATCTCTTCAAAACCTGTAGCAATTGGCACTAATACTTTACTCATATTACTTCCTTTGTTTTTGCTAATTATACACCTTTTCAATAAAGATTTAAGTTTATGTAGATAGAATTTATAAAGAAGGAATATTTATGAAATATTTAAGCATATTGTTTTCACTGCTGTTCTTTATCTCTTGTACAACTCAAAAAGATAAAGAGCTTACTATTGCAGTCAATTCGTGGATTGGTTACACTCCTCTCTTTTATGCAAAAGAGAAAAACTACCTAAAAAATATAAATATTAAACTTGTACCAACAGTCTCACTTGGAGAGTCTACAGAGCTTTTTAGCATAGCAAAAGTAGATATGCTCACAGCAACACAGCATGAATATAATACCTTAAGCAGAAGTTTTCCCACACTTATCCCTGTCATTCTTATGGATAGATCAAATGGTGGAGATATGATTCTTTCCAATAGATCAATTCAAGAGTTACAAGAATCTCAAAATATTACAGTATATCTTGAAGTAGATTCTATAAACAACGAGATGATACAAGAGTTTACGAAAAAATACCATCTCAATGCAAATATTATGAAATATATCAATCAAGATCAGTCTCAGATTCAGGACATAACTTACACCAAAGATGATGCTGTCATTATAGTCACCTATTCCCCTTATAATCTCAAACTTATAAAAAAAGGGTTTAAAGAGCTTGCTTCTACAAAAGATACTGATACCCTCCTTGTTATCGATGCCATATATATGAAAAAAGAGACTTTTATAGAAAATAAAACAACTGTTTTAAAATTGAAAAAAATTATTGATCAGTCTATTTTAGAGATTCAAAAGAACCCTTACCAAGCTTATCAACTAGTTCAAAGTTACCTTATAAATATTAGCTTTGAAGAGTTTGAAAACTCTTTAAAAATGATAAAATGGATTAATATACCTGATGATGAGCTCATTCATACATTAGAAAAAGCAAACTACAGTAAGGACAATATTCTTCGATGAAATCAGTATCAATAAAATTTTTTACAATCGTTGCCGTAATTTTTTTACTCATAGGTATAGTATTGACATTTTTAAATTTCTATAGGCATTCAAAAAAAAATATATCTGAACTTGTCACAACTAACATTCAATCTGAAGCTTTAAATATAAAACATTTTCTAGACAGCAACCTCAAACCATCATCTATCCACCAAATTACTGCTCAACTCGATAATATCACTGCTTCAAATAATGCTATAAAAGAGATACATATTTTAAATGAAAAACAACAACTTCTTTACTCAAGTGATAGAGCTCTGAACAAATATAAAGGGGAGTGCCCCTCTATCAACACTATAAATCCAGACACTATTTTAACAACACATTGCTATACTTTTCCTATCAAACTCTATAATGGTTTAGAACCCTATTATTATGTAAGTAATGTCTTTATTGATAAAGATTATCTCGCCAATTTACTGACAAAACAAACAGTGCAACTTGTTATCTATTTTCTTCTTTTAACATCTATATTTTTTATCTTAATATGGACTGTTTTTAACAAACTTATTATTCGTCCTTTAGAGGCACTGCGTCAATTTGCTTACTACAGTACTAAAGCACCTCAAAGATTTTTTATCAATGAATTAGAAAGTATACGTTACTCTCTGCTTATAACATTTTCACGACTTAAAAAAGAGCAAAAGGAACTGTATAAACTCTCAACAAAAGATCCATTAAGTGGTCTTTATAACAGAATGAGTTTAATAGAAAAAATTGAATGGCTTATCTCCAACAATGATAGAAATGATCAACAGTTTGCTGTTATTTTTATTGATTTAGATAACTTTAAAACCATTAATGATTCTAGAGGTCATAACTTTGGCGATTTAGTCTTACAAAATGTTTCTCACACCTTACTAAGTTTAGTAAGAGAAAATGATATCGTTTCACGTATAGGTGGTGATGAATTTGTTTTAGTCTTACCCGACTTACCTGATGAAACAAGAGTTGTCGAAGTACTTGAGCGTATTAAAACAAAACTATCTATCCCTATTACACTTGAAAACTACAAATATAATCTTACCGCAAGTATGGGTGTTGCAATATATCCAAGAGATGGTAAAGATGTACATACACTATTAAAACATTCAGACATCGCTATGTACAAATCAAAAGATTTAGGAAAAAATAATTATCATTTTTTTACAGAAGAACTTAATGATATTATTCAAGAAAAAGTAAAAATGCAAAACCTTATGATAGAAGCCTTAGAGAAAAACTATTTTGAGCTTTTTTATCAACCAAAGACAGATGTAGAAACAGGAGAAATCCACTCTTGTGAAGCGCTTATTCGACTTATACATCCTATAGATGGTCTTATCCCACCAGATAGTTTTATACCCCTTGCCGAAGAAAACAACTTTATTGTTCCTCTTGGAGCATGGGTTATTCAAGAGAGTATAAAACAGCTAAAACTTTGGCAAGGTACACCACTGAGTACTATGAAGATATCTATTAATGTTTCTGCAAAACAATTTAAGGACCCTGAATTTCTCAACATCATAAAAACTGCACTTAAAGATATAGATAGTTCTCTTTTAGATATTGAATTAACAGAGTCTGTATTTGTAGAAGACTTCAAACAAACATATGAAATGATTCAAGAGATGAAAAAACTCGGTCTTAGCTTATCACTTGATGATTTTGGTACAGGATATTCCTCATTATCTTACTTAAAAAGAATACCATTTGATACTATTAAAATTGACAAAAGCTTTATAGATGATTTAAATATTAATGATGAAAAAACTTTTGTAAATATGATTGTTGATATTGCAAAAACACTTCATTTTCAAATAGTTGCAGAGGGAGTTGAAACACAAGAACAACTCTCTTATCTTAGAAAAATAAACTGTGACCTCTATCAAGGCTACCTTTGTTCAAAACCTTTACCTGTTCATCAGTTTGAAGAATTAATCAAATCACAATAAGTTTTTTAGTATAATTCATTAACTTTTTATATGGACTGTTTATGATTAATTATCAAGCTATAAAGCCCCTACTTTTTAAACTTCAACCTGAGACTGCACACCATGTAGCAGAGAGTGTACTACGTTTACCAAACCTCTGCCAAATCCCTTTTAACTTCTTTTTAAAATCTCACTTTGTCACTGATGATGTTTTAAAACAAGAACTTTTTGGTAGAGAGTTTTTAAACCCTGTTGGACTTGGTGCTGGTTTTGATAAAAATGCGACGATGATTCGTGGTATGCAAGTACTAGGCTTTGGCTATACAGAGATAGGAACAGTCACTCCAAAACCACAAGAGGGAAACCCAAAACCTCGTATGTTTCGCCACATAGAAGAAGAAACTATCCAAAACGCGATGGGCTTTAATAACGATGGTGCATACAAAGTGGTTAAACGACTTAAAGAGAGATTTCCCTTTACTACCCCTATTGGTGTGAACATTGGTAAAAATAAAGTAACACCTGAAAAAGAGGCTATCAACGATTATACACATCTTATCAAAGCTTTTGATGGACTGGGTGATTACTTTGTAATCAACATCTCTTCACCAAACACTCCAGGACTTCGTGATTTGCAAAATGAGGAGTTTATCACTCGTCTTTTTGCTGAAGCTAAAGCACTCACAGATATGCCAATTCTCTTAAAAATTGCTCCAGATATGGAGATAGATGATGCAGTAGCACTCACAAAAATGGCAGTTGAAAAAGGGGCAGATGGTATCATTGCAACTAACACAACCATAGACTACTCACTTGTAAAACACCCTAAAGCCATTGGTGGACTTAGTGGTGCAGTACTCAAAGAGAAAAGTTTTCAAATCTTTGATGCGATTGCTAAAGAACTTTATGGAAAAACAGTACTTATCTCTGTAGGTGGTATAGACTCAGCACAAGAGGTTTACAGACGTATTCGTGCGGGAGCTAACCTTGTGCAAATTCTAAGTGGACTTATATTTCATGGTCCAGATATGATTATGAACATCAATAAAGAGCTTATAGAGCTCATCAAAGCAGATGGTTTTAACAACATCACAGAAGCTGTTGGAGCCGATAGAAAATAATGAAATTTTTAACTCCCCTGCTCCTTAGCACTACGATGCTTTTTGCATCTTCATTTATAGATTATAAAACACCACAAAAACAACAAAATACTCAAAAAAGTGAGATACACACCATGGGATCATCTTTACCAAGTTATGAGAGTAAAACTCTCAAGAACGGCCTACAAATAGTGGTTATTCCACTCAAGAACAACACCAATGTCATCAGTACAGACATCTTCTACAAAGTGGGAAGTCGTAATGAAGTGATGGGTAAAACAGGGATTGCTCATATGCTTGAGCATATGAACTTTAAAAGTACAAAGAACCTTGATGCTGGAGAGTTTGACAAAGAGGTTAAAAGTGTAGGTGGTGTCAACAATGCCTCTACAAGTTTTGACTACACACACTACTACATCAAATCTTCGACACAAAATCTTAAAAAGTCCATAAACCTTTATGCTGAGCTGATGCAAAACCTTAAACTCAAAGATGAAGAGTTTCAACCAGAACGTGATGTAGTGACAGAGGAACGCCGTTGGAGAACAGACAATAACCCTCTAGGCTACCTTTACTTTAAAATGTTTAATAATGCCTATGTATACCATCCATACCACTGGACACCCATAGGCTTTATGAATGACATCAGAACATGGACACTTAAAGATATAAAAGATTTTCATGAAACATACTACCAACCAAACAATGCGATTTTGATTGTTACTGGCGATGTCAAGCCTAAAGATGTTTTCAAAGAGGCAAAAAAAGCCTTTGGCGAGATAAAGAACAAACACAAAATTCCTAAAGTCAAGTTTGTAGAGCCTGAACAAGATGGTGCCAAACATATTATCATCAAAAAAGAGAGTGAAGTGGAATTTTTAGCAATCACATTTCACATACCAAACTTCCAACATAAAGACCAAGTAACACTTAGTGTCATCTCTGAGATTCTTTACTCTGGAAAGAGTTCACGCCTTTACAAAGAGCTTGTCGATAAAAAACATCTTGTGAACTCTATCTATGCTTACAACATGGAAAATAAAGACCCGGGACTTTTCATCTTTTTAGCAACATGTAACCCAGGTGTTAAAGCAGAAGATGTAGAAAAAGAGCTCATCAAACAGATAGAGCTGATGAAAAACACTCAAGTAACCACAGAGGAATTAGAGAAAGTAAAAGTGAACTCAAAAGCAGACTTTATCTACTCACTTGAGAGTTCTACATCTGTTGCAAACCTCTATGGAAGTTATCTTGTTCGTGGAGATATCAAACCTCTTATGAGTTATGAGGAAGATATAGAAAAAATCACTGCAAAAAAAGTACAAAAAGCAGCACAAAAGTACTTCAACTTCGACAAATCAACAACACTTATCCTCAAAAAAGCTACAAAATAACAAAAAACTTCACTTATGCCACTTAGGTGGCGTAAATCCTTTTTAAAATTTTCTATAATTCTCTCGTAAATAAAAAATATGAAGGAGTTTGAGATGCTAGTAACAAGATATAACCCAAGAAGAAATTTTACAGACTTTAGACGCGGTTTCGATATGTTAAACACAATGCTAGATGAGTTTAACACTCAAAACGATGAGAGTTTTAAAACAGACTTTACACCTGCAATTAACACTCGTGAGGGTGAGTATGCTTACCATGTAGAGGTTGATCTTCCAGGGATGAAAAAAGAAGATATTAATATCCAAATCGAAGACAACACTCTAGTGATCTCTGGTGAGAGAAAAGTAAAAGAGGAACTCAAAGAGGAAAACTACTACAAAATTGAAAGTCGTTTTGGCTCTTTTAGTCGCTCGTTTTCACTCCCAGAAGATGCAGATATAGAAAACATTCATGCTGAGTCAAAAGATGGTGTTTTAGAAGTGATAGTGCCAAAACTAAAAACACAAGATGTACAAAAAGTAAAAAAAGTAGAAATTAAATAAAAGGAGGATGCTATGGATATCGTAAAAAGTGCTAAAAACATAGGAACAGAGATAGAAAAAGGTGTTGAAGTTGCAAAAGAGAAAGTTGGCGAAGTTTTTGATAACATAGCAAGCCATCTCCCTTTTGCTAATCTTGCGAAAAAAGAGGATTCTACCTTTCATTTAGAGGTAGATCTTCCAGGTGTTGAAAAAGAAGATATCAACATACAAGTTGAAGACAACATCTTAGTAGTAAGTGCAGTGAGAAAGTTCAAAAAAGAGCTTACTCGTGATAACTACTATGTATGTGAGTCAGCTTTTGGAAAACTAGAACGCCATTTTGTGCTTCCTGAGAGTGTAGACACTAAAAAAATCTCAGCTGAGTACACAGATGGTCGTTTAGTGATAGAGCTTGAAAAAACACAAAAAGCGAAACCTAAAGCTATCAAAATTAAATAAGGAGAGAACATATGCAAGCTAAAAACAATAAATTGATATACATACTGCTTGCATTGTTGTTTATCGGTGTTGGGGCACAAAGTTATATCATATACGATATGAAAAACACTCAAAACAAACCTGTTACAAAAGTTGCTCAGCAACACCCAACAACAATGGATCCGTTTGCAGAGATGTTAAAAATGCAAGAGGAGATGCAAAAAAGTTTTGGACATTTTAACTCTGTATTTGCAAATGATCCTTTTTTCAAAGAGGCTTTTGCACAACCAACAACTCCCCTTGCTGATATGAAAGAGCAAGATGGAAAATATATAGTGGAGCTTAACATCCCTGGTATTGAAAAGCAAAATATAAAAGTAACAAATAAGGGTAATCTCTTAAGTATTGAAGCAAAAAGTATAAAAAGTAGTGATACCAATGATACAAACTACATCCATAAAGAGATATATTCACAAAGCTTTTACAGAAGTTTTATGATGCCTCAAGATGCAGATATGGATAAACTCGATACAAAATACAAAGATGGAAAACTTCAAGTAATCATCCCTAAAAAGAGCTAATATTTAGCTCTTTTTTGCTATCATAGTTTTTATGAACTATGTAGAACCTATAACATCTCAGCAACTTGTCCTCCAAGAGATAGAAAAATCTCCTGTTGCACTATCTCATAAACGCGACCTCTATTTTAAAAAAGGGGAAGACCCACTTGCACATACAAATACGCTCAAGTATTTTTACTTTATTATGGGTGGTAAGATTAAAATTTATGACATTGATTTTGAGACTTCAAAAGAGTTGACACTCTACATGCTTTCACGTGGAGATATGTTTGATACAGTAGCCCTCCTTGATGGAAAACCTAATGAATATATATCTGAAGTACTTGAAGATGCTCATGTGATACAAGTACCACTCAATGATGTAAAAGAGATGATTCTTAACGACCCTGATTTTAGACAATACTTTTATGCCTATATAGCCTCACAACTCAAATCTATGGAAAACTTAGCTGTAAGTATCTCATTTTATGATGTTTATCAAAGAGTTCTTCAACTTTTTGCACGTTTTACAAAAACAGTAGATGGCAAGCCAGAGCTCCATGTAGTAGATAATCTAAAACATGACGACATAGCTTCAATGGTAGGAAGTGTAAGAAAAGTGGTCAACCGTAGTTTACAGAAGCTTAAACAAGACGGCATCATAGAGATCTCAAGAAAAAACATACATATAAAAAACTTTCAAAAATTACTCGAAAAGCTTTCCGTATAGTTTTTTAGTAATGTATTTATGCAACATTATGTGCTAAATATTTGCCCTTATGAGTTTGAGCTATAACATTTTGTTTTATTTTTGTAGATGAAGTTTGTGGGTTATAGCTTACTTGTACAATCTTTGCACCCTTTAATTTAAGGTACTCTTCTACGGCAATATTATGAGGTTTATCTCCCCAGTCTTCACCAATAACAAAAATGTCAGCATCTACAGCCTTACATTGTGTCACATACTCAAGTTCATCGTAAGAAACTACATCATCTACACACTCTAAAGATTTTAACATTCGCATTCTCTCTGCCAATGGGATTACAGGCACATTCCTTTTATATGAAGCGACCACTTCATCAGAAGCAACCCCCACTACAAACTTATCGCCCAATGTTTTACAGTATTCTAAGAGGTCTAAATGACCAATGTGTAACAAATCAAAAGTACCAACGGTATATACAGTCATGTTTTACTTCCTTAAGTAATATTTATTTTATTCATAATACCCTTTTATGCTGAAATTTATGCTATACTGAAAAAAGAATTACAAAATACTTAAAAAATAGGAATTTTAATGTCAATAGAGACTACAGTACACGAAAAGTTACAACAACCCACTATTTTATCTTATATCAAAGATATTCCAAACCTTTTATCACTCTCAGGATTAGCTTGTACCATCCTCGCCATCTATTATGCAATCGAGGGAGTTTATGCTCTTAGTATGATAGGAATGGTGTGGGCAGTTGCTTTTGATTGGGCTGATGGACTAGTTGCACGAAGACTCAAAGGGCGAACGCCAACTGATGCAAAGTTTGGAGGGCAACTAGATGTACTCATAGATATTGTAAGTTATGGTGTTACTCCTGCTATATTACTTTTAAGCTATGGTAACTTTGAGCCAATCTTCTTAGTCGGGGCATTTATAATGGTCGCTGCTGCTGCAATTCGTTTAAGTTACTTTAGCACTTATGGTTTAGCTGGAGGAAAACACTACACAGGGTTAGCACTCGATAACAATAGTCTTATTTTAGTTGCTATCTTCTTACTAGAGAGTTTTGTAAGCCACGGTACTTTCACAACTATTTTATATATAAGTGGCGTTTCACTAGCTATACTTAATGTCTCCGAGATTAAGACACCAAAACTCTCAGGAAATCCTATAAATGTTTGGATACTTGGAGCTTATACTCTTGGAATTACCGCTATTTACAGCTTAAAACTTATATAAAAAAGGGGAAATATGAGTAAAAAAGAAGAATTTATAAAGATGATGAATTTTAGACATTGTAAGCCTCCCCTTAAACCGAATTAGTTTAAACGGAACAATTCATCTCTAAATTGTACTTATCTAGATATTCAATAGGGCTTAATTTATCTAAAGTTGAGTGTGCTTGAATAACTTTGATAGCTGGCAGTGATATGCCAACCTCAAATATATGTTAATTGTTGAAAATCTTATATAACACATACAATGTTACTTCAAGGAAAGTGATTATGTTTATAGCTACTTTTATAATCTCTTCAAGTTTTAACTCTTACAAAATATTTAGACCATAACTCATTTTAAAACTTTTTAGCTATAATTGCGCATTAATTTTATTAAGGCTTTAGAAAATGAATTTAGTAACAGGTTCCTCCACAGCACTGATTACTCCATTTAAAAATGGAAAATTAGACGAGCAAACTTATGCAGCACTTATTGTGCGTCAAATTAACAACGGTATGGATGCAGTTTGTCCCGTTGGTACTACTGGTGAGAGTGCAACTCTTACTCACGATGAGCATAAACGCTGTATCGAAATAGCAGTAGAAGTTTGTAAGGGAACACACACTAAAGTTCTTGCAGGTGCTGGTTCAAACGCGACACATGAAGCAATTGAGATTGCAAAACATGCACAAAGTGCTGGTGTTGATGCTATCTTCTCTGTAAGCCCATACTACAACAAACCTTCGCAAGAGGGACTTTACCAACACTATAAAGCAATTGCAGAGGCTGTACCTGAGCTTCCATTTATGCTTTACAATGTACCTGGACGTACTGGTGTAGATATAAGTGCAGACACTACTATCCGTCTTTTTGATGATGTTTCAAATATCTATGGTGTCAAAGAAGCTACTGGAAGTTTAGAGCGCACTGTTGAGCTACTTTCTCGTAGACCTGAACTTAAAGTCTTTTCTGGTGATGATGCTATTGACTACCCAATCCTTGCAAATGGTGGAGCAGGAATCACTTCTGTAACCTCTAACCTTATGCCAGATCTAAAATCAGAGCTTGTTCGTCTTGCCCTAGCAGGTGACTTTGCAGGAGCAAAAGCGATCAACGATAAACTTTACCCACTTAACTCAGTAATGTTTTGTGAAGCGAACCCTATTCCAGTAAAAGCTGCTATGTACATTGCAGGCCTTACTGAAACACTTGAATACAGACTTCCTCTTGTAGCTCCTTCTGCTGCAAATATGAAAAAAATTGAAGAAGTTATGAAAAACTACGATATCAAAGGACTATAAGATGCAAGACTTTAAAGGAAAAACACTTTTTGTAAGTGGTGGAACACGTGGAATTGGAAAGGCAATCGTATATGCATTTGCTGAAGCTGGTGCTGATGTAGCATTTACTTATGCTTCAAGTGCAGATACTGCAAATGAGATCATTGCTGATGTTGAAGCAAAATATGGCATTAAATCTCGTGCTTACAAGCTTAATATCTTAGAGCCACTTACATATAAAGATGTATATAAAGAGTTTGATGAAGATTTCGATCGTCTTGACTTCTTTATATCAAACGCCATCATCTCTGGTCGTGCTGTTGTTGGTGGATTTGCTCCATTTATGCGTCTTAAACCAAAAGGTCTTGGAAATATATACACTGCAACTGTTGAAGCTTTTGTAGTTGGTGCACAAGAAGCAGCAAAACGTATAGAAAAAGTGGGTGGTGGTAGCATCATCTCTATGAGTTCTACGGGTAACCTTGTTTACACTCCAAACTATTCAGGTCATGGGACAAACAAAGCAGCTGTTGAGACAATGGTAAAATATGCGGCAACAGAACTAGGTGAGATGAAAATTCGTGTTAATGCAGTAAGCGGTGGTCCAATCGACACTGATGCTCTTAAAGCATTTCCAAATTACGAAGAGGTAAAAGCAGAAGTTGTAAAACGTTCTCCACTTTCCCGTATGGGCGATGCAACAGATCTAACTGGTGCATGTAAATTTTTATGTTCTAACGAAGCTTCTTGGCTTACAGGTCAAACTATTGTAGTTGACGGTGGAACATCGTTTAAATAGAGAAACTTTTTCTCTATTTAAGCTACTCTACTTATGAGTAGCTTTATAAATAACTTCTTGAGTATCTATCTTCTTTTTTAATTTTTCTGCCTCTTTTTTTGTAATAGCATGTTTTGCTAATGCTTCACCAATGACTCTATCTGATAAGTATGCATGTTTCATGATTTGTTCCTTTTATAATTATTATAAGTAAAATTATATCACAAAAAGAGTAAACATTAAGTCACATGACCGAAAAAAAACATCAATATAAAACAACAAGCCTCTTTTCTACTCTAACACCTTCAAATCCAAACTCTTTTACTATCCATAAAAATGTTTCTTTTGTATAAAAAAAGACATGTGTAGGGTCATTTTTATAGTACCATGAACTAAAATCTCTATCATCATACAGATCTGTCATGATATAAATCTTTCCTTTCTCTTGAAGCATATTTTTTAAAAGTACAAACTCTTTATAGGGGTTATAAAAATGTTCTACCACCTCACAAGAACTTATATAATCATACTTTTTCTCTAAAAGTGCTCTCTCTTTATGAAAAAGAGGATCGTAATTTTTTATCTTGTAACCTTTTTCACTCAATATAGCCCAGATAATTTTAGAACGCCCTGCTCCAAAATCTAGTCCCTTAGCCTTGGGAGAAAAATCTTTTACTATAGCCTCAGTGATGGGTGATACAAATTTTCTATATCCCTTATCATCTGTATCTACATCATGTTGCTTATACACCTCTTTTTCTGTTTCTCTATCTATGAGGTCTTTCTTATCTACAAAGACCCCCATACAAGTTGAACATCTAAAATAGCTTTGAGTCTCTTCATAAAATAGTTTTGCTTCACCTGAGCATAATGGACATATATTTTTCATAGCTAATTTTACTCTATCAACCAGCGATAAGCAAGAAAAAGCTACAATCCTACCATTAATTAAAAAAGAGAAATATTTGTTAAATCTACCAAATGCCTTGGCATCACTTCGCATCCTTTTAGCACCGTTAATGTTTTGGATTATATTAAATCCTCAAGTATTTACAGATAATGGTTTTCATATAACATGGAACTACTACTTTGCTTCGTTACTATTTGTCATTGCTAGTGCCACAGACTTTTTTGATGGCTATATCGCTAGACAATGGAATCAAAGTACACTTCTAGGAGAGATTCTTGATCCATTAGCCGATAAAATGCTTACACTTGCTGCATTTTTAGGACTAATGATGATGGGTGATGCTTCGGCTTGGGCTATCTATATAATTATTGTTCGTGAACTATTTATCACCGGACTTAGAACCGTTGCAGTGGGTCAAAACATTGCAGTCAAAGCTTCTATGGCTGGAAAAGTTAAAACAGTTTTTCAGATGATAGCTATAGGATTCTTACTAATGCATTGGCCATATGCAAGTGCCTTGCTATGGTTTGCTGTAGCACTCACACTCTACTCAGGGTTTGAGTACCTTTGGGGATTTAAACAAGCACTTCAAAAGGATCATAACTAATGGGTATCTTTGTATCGATTTTAGTTCTTAGTGGACTGATATTTTTTCATGAACTAGGGCACTATCTTGCAGCTCGCCTTATGGGTGTATATGTAGAAGTTTTTAGCATCGGTTTTGGTAAAAAACTTTTCTCATTCAAAAAGTTTGGGACACAGTGGAGTATCAGTGCTATCCCTCTTGGTGGCTATGTAAAAATGAAAGGGCAAGATGATTCTGACCCTACTAAAAAAAGCTATGATGATGACAGTTACAACACCAAAACGCCACTCCAAAAGATTTTCATCCTTTTGGCTGGACCTGCTGCAAACTTTGTGATCGCCTACATCCTTTACTTTTTCATCGCTCTTGGTGGGCCTGCTATACTCTCTCCAGTTGTTGGAAAAGTAGTCGCAGATTCTCCTGCATTTGTAGCAGGACTAGAGTCAAATGATACAATTCGCTCTATCAATGGTATAAATATAGACACCTGGAAAAAGATGTCAGACACTATTAAAGCCTCTTCTGGTCCACTTGACATAGAAGTACAAAGAGGTGGATATCTTGAGCATATCATCCTTACTCCTGAGCTTAAGATGTCTAAAAATATGTTTGGTGAAGATGTAGAACAAAAGATGATAGGCATTGGCTCAGCGGGTATTACACATAAACTTGAAGTTGATGATATCTTTGCTTACACAAATGAGCAGTTTTTCTTTGCAAGTACTATGATCTTTACAGGTGTGAAAAAGCTCATAGTTGGGGATGTACCAGCAAAAGAGCTAGGTGGTGTTATAAGCATCGTAAAACTAACATCAGATGCAACAGATGCCGGATGGATGAGTGTTCTTTTCTTTGCAGCACTTATCTCGGTAAATCTTGGTGTACTTAACCTCTTACCAATTCCTGCACTTGATGGTGGGCATATTATGTTTAATCTCTATGAGTTTATCTTCCGTCGCGAAGCGAGTGAGAGAGTTGTTGTTAACCTAACTATAGCAGGATGGGTCATCCTCTTTGGACTTATGGGGCTTGGGCTTTATAACGATATAAACAGATTAGTAGGATAAAGGAGATAATATGAATGAGATAGAATACAAAATATATATAGATGATGTAATAAGAAGAGTTGAAACTGCTCGACTTAATGTGAGTGGACACCATATAGTAAAGATTGTAGCTGTATCTAAATACTCAACTAGTGCTGAGATAGAAAAACTTTACCATATAGGACAACGTGCCTTTGGTGAGAACAAGGTGCAAGATTTAAAAGCTAAGGTTCATGAACTAGAAGAGTTACCACTCGAGTGGCACTTTATAGGGAATCTACAAAAAAATAAGATCAATAACTTACTTGATTTAAACCCTAGCCTCTTTCATGCACTAGACTCTATAGAACTCGCACATGAACTTCAAAAGAAGCTTGTAGCTAAAGAGATGACACTTGATTGTTTATTACAAATAAACTCTGCTAAAGAGGAGAGTAAACATGGTGTGATGCCAGAAGTTGCAAATGAGATCTACACACAAATAACTCAAGAGTGTCCAAATATCAAGCTTAAAGGTGTGATGAGTATTGGTGCACATTCTGATGATAAAAACATTGTAAAAGAAAGTTTTGAAACTACTTACAATATCTATAAAAACCTACCAAACGCGACTATCTGTTCTATGGGGATGAGTGGTGATTTTGAACTCGCTATAGAGTGTGGTTCAAATATGATCCGCTTAGGCTCTCTTCTTTTTAATAAATAGCCATTTTTGACGATTTAAATATATATAATTAAACTTAAATCGTCAAACTAATATCTTTCATTTTATATGTTTATAACTATTATAAGATAAAATACACTATAAATTTTACATACAATGGATAAATAATGACAAAAACAAACCTTTTAGACAAATACCCAGTTTACTTTTTAGAGATAGCAAAAAGTGAAACAACATTTAGTAGTGTTGATGCAATCATAGATTTTTTAAAAACAAAAGTTGAAGCACACCCTATCGCTACTTATATAGCTACATTCGATCACTATGCTCATACACTTTCATTAGCAGATCATGTTATTGACTCTGAAATCAAAAATGCTAAAAACTTAATCTTTTGTTTTGGAAAACAACTCCCAAATACTAAAATTCTTGCTGTAAGACCTCGTAGTATTGGTGTTAGTGAAACTGAAACTGAATTTCATATAGCTCTTATGGAAGCACCAAATGAGCAACTTACAGTTACAATGCAAGAGTGGGCTAAAGAACTTAGAAACGCATAGATGTATCTAAAACTTTTACTTACTCTTAGCCTTATCATCTTTAGTGGATGTAATAACAAACCAGCAAGTGCTAAGCTTGATGGAAAAAAACTATTGAAACAAAAATGTAGTTCATGTCATAACATTGACTTACCACCCAAATCATACGAAAATGAAGTAGCACCACCAATGATGGCTGTTGCTTTTCATATTGTAGGGTTTACAAAGGTGAATGTTGAAAGCCAAAGAGTCCCGAAGGCTATAGAGTTCGTAAAAGATTATGTCATCAACCCGTCTGCTTCAAAATCTTACTGTGATAAACAAAGCCTAGAGAGTTATGGTGTAATGCCTTCTCAAAAAGGAAAAGTTACACAAGATGAACTTGAAGCTATAGCAACATATATGTTTGCACACTTTACACAAAAAAATCTAGCAAAAGAGCAAGCACTACTTAATAAATTAAGAGCGATGCCAAAAGGGCAACAGATCGCTCTTAAAAACAACTGTTTAGGGTGTCATAAACGCGACAAAAAAATTGTAGGGCCATCATTTAATGCCATAGCACTTCGTTATAAACATGATACTCAAACAATTCAAGAGAGTATAAAAAATGGCTCTAAAGAAAAATGGAAAGATTCCCATGGAGCATTAATGCCTGCATTTAAAAATATCTCTGAAGAAGATTTAAAACAACTCTCACAATGGATCACTCAGTAATATAAGGCTCAAAAACCACCTCTTTGAGACGTCCATCCTCTACAAAATATAAAAAGCCATAATGTTTTTGACTCTCATCATAAGGAAGTAACATATCTATACACTGTATGGAATCATTTGAGTTTGTAAAGAGTCTATAAAGTACACCTCTTTGAGTTAAGTAAGCATTTGCCGTAGTACTAAATGAATGTTTTTTAAAACCATTTTTATAAATCTTCACCTTCGGATTTCTCTCAGAAAGACTTCCATCTTTAAAGAGAAAAAGTGGGTTAATTACTATGGTATAGTTATCTACTTCTGCACTCCATTTTCCACCATCCATATTTTTTATAAATGCAGAAGCACCTACCCCACGTGTGTTTCTTCTTTCCATCATAATTACATTGTCATTACTACAGGTATGCATGATTTTCTCTTTATAAAGAGGGTTAATAGCATCACCTATAAGTTTATTGATTTGAATCTCTTTGTTGACTAGGGATGCAGACTTAAAAATCAGAGGGTTGTTTTTTACATTTTTATATCTACTATCAACATGAGTAATCTTTGGTTTTTTCTTCGGAATAACGGTACTCTTCTTAACTTTTTTCACTCTTGTAAAGTGTACTTTTTTATAAAGTGTCAATCTCTTTGTATCAACTTGTGCTTGATCCATAAGAAGTTGTATTTCAATTCTTCTATTTTTTACATTAGCTTCTTTTGTAAGCTCATCTATAATCAGTTCTTGCTCACCAAGTCCAGTATAATAGATAGGTAGATTTTTGAGTAAACTTTTCAAATCACTTGCTATTTTATAAGCTCTTTTTTTAGAGATACTAAGGTTTCTACTTGCTTTGCCACCCTTGTCTGTATGTACCTCTACGACAACTGTTTGAAAACCTTTATGTGTATCCAAAAAATCTATTATCTCTTGTTTACAACTTTTCGTTGTAGCAACTTTTCCTGTGTTAAAACAGTTTGTAAATACTTGCTCATACAATTTTGGTTTTTCAACAGGAGCTATTTTTACAGCTTTACTTGTATTGAGCTCTTCTATGATGGGTTTTGGAGTGGGTGCAGATGTTTTACAAGCACTAAAAAAAAGCACTACGAAACTTATAATTAAAAAAGAATTTTTGTTCATACTATCACTTCAAATCATATTTATGTGATAATATAATAGCAACTTATCCTTATATCTTCTTTGAAGTGTGGCGTTTAAAACGTACAGCATGGGAAAGAGGGTTTGCAATCAATGCTTTTTGATACTCTATCATCTTAAAAAATGGTGTTAAAAAACCCTCTAAATCAGAACTTTCTAATCTCTCTATACCCTGTTTGTCTAAGAGTTCAAGTACAACAAGAGTAGATTCTATAGTAGAGAGATAAGCTGCATCTGGCTGTACTTTTATCTGATACTGTGAAGTTTTTGTAGTTGTAAAACTCATATGTTTTAGGTTTTGAAGGTTTGAGCTACTTAAAAACATCTTCTTCGCACAAGCCCAAGTAGAGTCTATAAGAAAAATAGCTAAAGGCTTTGAGCTTAGCTGTGGCTTTGTTGTAGTGAGATTGAGTGCACCCTCTGATGGAAAGAGTATGTAACTCTCATGTGTTGCTATAATCTCATTAATTTTTCTATGCTCTGAAAAATCTATACCTATAAAAACTTCAGAATTTTCAAGAGAAAGATGGGTAAAAAAACCTGTATTGTTTTTGACCTTTTTAAACTCTTTTGGGTGCATCAGTATCACAAACTTTGTCTGCGTTTCTATACTCTTAATATAGCCACACATACACGAGCTTTTGGGCCTAAAACACTTGTAACATTTTTCTCTATCACCATAATATGTTTTCATAAAGAGAATTATACTAAAATACCTTTATGAATGAACAAAGATACGACCTTATAGTAGTTGGAAGTGGTGCAGCTGGGATTATTTCAGCTATTGTTGCTGCTAGAGAGGGGAAAAAAGTAGTTTTACTCGAAAAACTCTCTCAAATCTCTGCAAAACTCAAAGCTACTGGTGGGGGTCGTTGTAACCTTACAAATACCCTCACAAATGAAGAGTTTATGAGTCGCTTTGGTCGTGATGGGCGCTTTATGCAAGATGCACTTATGGCGTTTGACAACAAAGCACTTGTGGCGTTTATGGATGAGATTGGTGTAGAGACACATGCACCTGATGGTTTTCGTATATTTCCCACTTCACACTCCTCTAGTACCATCATAGAAGCCCTTTCAAATGAGATGAAAAAGCTTGCTATAACTGTTATAACACAACAAAGAGTAGAGCGACTTTTAGTTGTTGGAAAACACATAGAGGGTGTTAAAACCCAAGATACACTTTACTATGCTCCTTATGTCATTGTTGCTACTGGAGGTATGGGTTACCCTGTTCTTGGTGCTGAAGGTGATGGATATACACTGGCCGAAGAGTTAGGACATAAAGTCACCGAACTTAGTCCTGCAATGATGCCACTTAAAACAAAAGAGACTTGGGTTGAACATTGTCGTGCAGATACCATCGCCAAAGTAGAGCTCAAAGTAGCACTTAAAAAGCATAAAAAACTTCGAGCTAAAGGTGACTTAATCTTTACAAAATCGGGGATTCGTGGGCCAGTTGTGCTAGACTTTGCTCGTGAAGTTACACCTCTTTTAAAGAAGTATGGTGAAGTGCCTCTGCTCTTAAACCTTACAAAAGGGATGAATGAGGAACAAATTACTCAACATCTCAAAAATGAGGCTAATAAAAATCCAAAAGCTAACATAGTTGAACTTACCCATACCCTACTCCCTTTAGCACTTAGCACAGAGTTATGTAAACTCGCAGGTGTAATACTAGATGAGACTCTAAAAAAACAATCAGGTAAGGCAAAGGCGAAACTCATAAGTTTCTTAGCATGGACACCACTTACAGTCAACGGTCATGATGGTTTCCGACTTGCTATGATTACACGTGGAGGCATTAACCTCAAAGAGATAGATCCAAAAACAATGCAAAGTCGCCTTATAGATGGTCTTTATTTTTGTGGAGAGATTATGAACCTTGATGGCCCATGTGGAGGGTACAACCTTCAATGGTCATTTGCAAGCGGTGCATTAGCAGGAAAACTTCAATAAAAATAACGAATAGAAGCAAAGCCGTACACTCCACTTCCTTCTATGGCATTTACCTCTTCCTCTTTAATAATCCCACCTAATGCAAAAACTTTTATATTGACATCTTTTACAAGCTCTTCTAAGTTTCCAACCCCTTTAGGTTCCCCTTTTCCAGGTGTAGCAAAAATAGGACTGTATGTAACATAGTCTGCACCTAATTTCTCAGCTTGAAGCACTTCCTCTTTTGTATGAGTACTTATAATTACCTCTAAACCTAAACTCTTGGCGTTTTGAATCTTATCAAACTGCTTAGAGGTAAGATGAACACCATTAGCTCCCAAAGAAGCTGCCAACTCATACTCTTGATGTAAGAATGACTTCAGCCCCATAAAATTTTTACACACTTCTACAAAATGGTCTGCTTGCACATCATAATGGGGGTTAGATTTATCACGATAGAGTGCAAAATCTGGCATATATTTGATAAGTTGCTCTTGAAGTATTCCACGAAAAACAGCTGGAGTGTCTGTATAAAATTCTCTTGATGTTATAAGATACTTTTTCATACTATTTTCTTAAAAGTGGATTCTCAAAATCTATATGCTCCACCTCTACACCCTTGTAGTAACGCTCAGCCATAGCTTCTACATGGTACTCTAAACGATTTAAGAGATAAAGTTCTGATGGAGTATATTTTGCTTTTGATTCTTTAATAAAATCTCTTAAAAATTCTAAACTCTCTATCTCATCATCAAACTCTATAGTTTTTATAATAGCTTGCACCTCGTCATACTCTTCGCCACACTCACTTAAAAAATCATAAGACAAGTCCATTGTTTTCATCGTATGAAGTGCTTTTGAAAAAGCAAAATGGTTGTAAAGTAAACACCCCACAAAATACTCTATATCTGAGGGCTCAAACTCAGAGTATTGTCTTGCCTCGTCACTAAAATGTTTATGCCAAATCTCTAAAATCTTTTCTGTTTTTTCTTTCATATTATATGCTCTATTCTTTTTGTCATATTATACTTTTTTTGTCTATTTTTACCAAATAAGATATAATTACTTATGATTCAATCAGCTACACTTAAACAACTAAGTATTATTTTACCAAATACAAATAAAGCACTTTCGCAGGTACTTAATGACTTAGGTACAAAAAAAACAGCTACACTTACTCAATCTAAAGATTTAAAGTCAATTATAAACACACTTTTTAAAGAGAGTGCACAAAACACGACTCAAGACAAAGCCCTCTTAGAGTTAGTAAAAAACAACCCTACCTTGAAAAATCTTGGAAGTGTATCTCAAGATGTAAAAGAGTTACTCAAGCTGATTAAAACGCCACAAGCACCAGATACAAAACAGCTCCAACAA
>Ga0256837_1000405_pt1 | contig 37179 bp, 38 predicted proteins | sample 4562384metaG_FD_185976 | JGI IMG/M metagenome (GOLD analysis project Ga0256837, IMG submission 185976) | Hydrothermal vent microbial communities from Guaymas Basin, Mexico - 4561-384 | ecosystem: Environmental > Aquatic > Marine > Hydrothermal vents | place: Mexico: Guaymas Basin | collected... | reverse complement strand
AGGGATGCTCAATTGGTGTCCACATGATCAAACTGTTTTAGCAAATGAGCAAGTAGTAGATGGATGTTGTTGGAGATGTGATACTCCAATTGTAAAAAAAGAGATGAACCAATACTACTTTAAAATTACACAATATGCAGAAGAACTTTTAGAGGATCTAAAAAAGCTTGAGGGTGGTTGGCCAAAACAGGTTTTAACTATGCAAGAGAATTGGATAGGCAAATCGAATGGTCTTTCTTTTTCACTTTACTTTGATGATGCAAGTAAAGAAAAACTTAACAATAAATTTGAGAGTTTTGATGTTTTTACAACTCGTCCAGATACAATTTATGGTGTAAGTTACGCTGCTGTTGCACCAGAACACCCAATTGTGAGTTATCTTATTGAGCAAAAACTTTTAAGTGATGATGTGATTGAAGCTATTACAAAAATGAAAAATAGCTCATCAATTGACAGACAAAAAGAGAAAAAAGGGGTAAGTTTAGAGTTAGATGTTATCCATCCACTCACTGGTAAAACTTTCCCACTATGGTGTGCAAACTTTGTTTTAATGGATTATGGAAGTGGTGCAGTTATGGCTGTTCCTGCACACGATGAGCGTGATTATGATTTTGCAAAACAATATAACCTCCCAATTCAAGCTGTTATTAAGCCACGTGAAGGGGAGTTAAACTTAGAAAAAGAGGCTTTTACGCAAAGTGGAGTTTTATTTAACAGTGGTGAGTTTGATGGACTTGATTCAAACGAAGCAAAAGCAAAAATTATTGAGTATTTTGAAGTAAAAAAATTAGGTCAAAAAACAACAAACTATAAACTTAAAGATTGGGGAGTTTCACGTCAACGCTATTGGGGTGCACCAATTCCTTTTATCCATTGTGATAAATGTGGACTTGTTATGGAGAAAAAAGAGAACCTTCCAGTTGCACTTCCAGCAGATGTAGAGATAACAGGTGAAGGAAATCCTCTTGAGAACCACCCAACATGGAAACACTGTACTTGTCCAGAGTGTGGTGGTGAAGCTACACGTGAGACTGATACAATGGATACATTTGTAGAGTCTAGCTGGTATTTTTTACGTTTTTGTGCATCACCAGAAAATTGGGAAAAAGAGGCTTTTTCACAAGAGCAAATGAAATATTGGATGGGAGTTGACCACTATATTGGTGGGATTGAACATGCTATTTTACACCTTTTATATGCAAGATTTTTCACAAAAGTGTTTAGAGATTTAGGATATGTTGATTTTGATGAGCCATTTGATAGACTCTTAACACAAGGTATGGTGTTAAAAGATGGTGCAAAAATGAGTAAATCAAAAGGCAATACTATTGATCCTGATGAGATTATAGAAAAGTATGGAGCAGATACTGCAAGACTTTTTATCTTATTTGCTGCACCACCAACACAAGAGCTTGAGTGGAACGATAGTGGAGTTGAGGGAGCATACAGATTTATTAAACGTTTCTTCGATAGAGCTTCAAATGTTGTTGCAACACAAACTAAGCCTGTAATTGATCATAATGCTTTAACAAAAGAGGAAAAATTTGCACGCAAAAAAGTGTATGAAGCACTCAAGCGTTCTTTTGAGGTGTATGAGGAGCGTTACACATTTAACACTTTAATTGCTGGTGTAATGGAAGCTATGAATGCACTTAATGCTCAAAAAAATAGTGATGTTTGGAGTGAAGCGTATTGGATTTTCACTTCTATTTTAGAGCCAATTATTCCACACACTTGTTGGGATATTAGTGAAAAATACTTTGGTTTGAAAAACTTTACAAAACAAGAACTTATTGAAGAGGTTTTTGTAGAGGATAGCATCACACTAGCTGTTTCGATTAATGGTAAAAGAAGAACTGAAATGGAAGTAGCAGTTGATGCTTCAAAAGAGGATATTATTGCCCAAGCTAAAGAGATAGCTGCAAAATGGATAGATAACAAAGAGATTGTAAAAGAGATTGTTGTTCCTAAAAAACTTGTAAATATTGTAGTAAAAGGGTAAGAGTTATGCGTTTTTATAGCCTCATTTTTATTATTGCACTTCTTGTAAGTGGATGTGGCTATAAAGCGAGCTCTAAATTTGCAAGAAATATTGTAGGCAATAGTGTAAGTACACAAATTGAGATCTCTTTAGAGGATCCAGAAAATACTGTAATTATTAAAGATGCATTAGATAGCTCTATAAAAGAGGTATTTCATACATCTTTAACAACAAAACAAAAAGCAAAAACACACCTTTTTTTCTCTATTAAAGATATTCAGTATATCCCTATTCAGTATGATATAAATGGATATATTATAGGGTATAAAACAGAGATAACTCTTTATGTAAGAATGAAAAATGGGAATGTAGAACATCTTTATAAAACAAAGGGGAGCTACGATTTTAGCGTTGTAGCTAATGCAGTTTTAAGTGATCAAGAACGCTTTGATGCTATTAGATTTAGTGCTACAAAGGCTATACGTGCTTTTTTAGCACAAGTAACAGCTATTGGAGCTATTGATACAGAAAAAGGAAAACAACATGACAATTCAAACAATTATTAAAAGAGCAATTAAACGTTTAGAGTTAGAGGGTAATCTTTTAACACCAGATGCTTACACTTTAGCTTTTTGTAAAGAGGCCAATAAAGCGGGTATGGTTGTAGAAGATTGTACACAAGTTGAAAGATTTACAAGAACTTTAAATACTGAATTTCAAAAAGATATTTCACAATATAATATTAAAACGATGCAGGAGTTTACTCGTTTTATTATTAATCGTCTCAATAGAACAAATGCAAATGCTTGTACGACAAAATTAGATACAACTACAAGTTTATTAAAAAATATTTTACAAGCGATAACTCTTTTACATAATAAAGAAGCAACAAAACTTGCAAAAAAGAGTTTAAAAGTTATAAATAATGCAGAAACAATAGAATTAAAACAATTTCAACAGCTTTGGAGTAATTTTATTGCTAGTTATGATGATACATTTTTCCAAAAGTTACAAGCTTTTGGGAACACAGATAAAAATGATTTACAAAAAAGTATAGAAAATTTGAACCTCTCTAATGCAGCAGAGATAGATGATGGTTTAATTAAACGCCTAGCAGATTTATGTGTTGAATCTTTAACACCATCTATTGCTATTAATTCAGATAAAAAACTTGCTAAATTATGTAATAAAATTGCTCATCAACCAAATCTTATAGAATTGAACTCTGTTCAAGATGAAATACAAAATGCTATAGGTTTAAGAATTAAACTCGATAAACTAATGCTTCAAGATATGGCTGGAGAGATAGACAGTTTATTGGATAAACTCTCTTTACGTTTAATTGATATGATAGAAAATTCTAGTAGTTCTACAACAGAAATTAGAGGGATTAAAGAGGAGTTAGAAGATATTCAAGAAGAATCTCAAAAAGACTTTCAAAGAGCACATAAAAAACTATACACACTTGCTACAACATTGGAGAAAAATACAGAACTTTTTACAAAAGATTTAGAGCAAGATTCTTCAACAGTTTCAGCTATGGCAAAAAGAATAGCAGAGTTAGAAGCAGAGTTAGCAAAAGTTAAAGCTCGTTCTAAAGAGGATTTTTTAACAAAGCTTTACAATCGGAGAGCTTTAGATGAATATTTTAATGTTAAAGAAGCTGAGTATAAAAGATATAATCGTAATTATTCTATGGCAATGTTTGATTTGGATCATTTTAAAAATATTAACGATACTTTTGGGCATGATGCAGGGGATGCTGTACTTGCAGCATTTGCAAAAATTCTCAAAAAAGAGGCTCGTCAAGTTGATGTTGTAGGTCGTTTTGGTGGGGAAGAGTTTGTTGCAATTTTAAGTCAAACAGATAAAAAAGGAGCAGAAGTTTTTGCAAATAAAGTAAGAGCAACTGTTGAGAAAACTCGTTTTATGTACAAGAAAAAACGTATTAATGTAACTGTAAGTATTGGGGTAAGTCAAAGAAGTGACTATGTAAATGTTGAAGCACTCCAAAAAGCTGCCGATGATGCTTTATATGAAGCAAAAAAAGGTGGTAGAAATAGGGTTGTTGTTAAGTGATGCTCCAAGAGTTTTTAGCAAACAAACCTCTTTACTACGATAAAATAGATTATGAGCGTATGCCAAAAACATATGCTCGTATTAAAGATAAACTCAAACTTCCAAAAATTATTCATCTTGTTGGAACAAATGGTAAGGGAACAACAGGGAGATTTTTAGCATCTGCATTATACTCTTTAGGGTTTAATGTTGGTCACTACACATCCCCTCATATTGTTCATTTTAATGAACGTATTTGGCTGAATGGTAATGATGTTTTAGATTGTACTTTAGAAAATGCACACACTTTTTTGCAAGAGATTTTAACGCAACAGGAGAGTGAAGCTCTTAGCTATTTTGAATATACTACACTTTTAGCAATGGTGATTTTGCAACATTTCGATTATGTAGTGCTTGAAGCTGGACTTGGTGGAGAAAAAGATGCAACGGCTGTTTTTGAAAATATACTTACTGTTGTAACTCCAATAGATAAAGACCATGAAGCATTTTTAGGTAATACAATAGAGCAAATTGCAACTACTAAACTCAAAGCTGTTCAAAAAGAGGCAATTCTAGCAAAACAAAAACATCAAGAGGTGTATGAAGTTGCAAAGAAAATCACTCCAAAATATACACCTTTTGAAGAGTTTTTAGAGGAGATAGATAAACAAAAAATTCAAAATATTGCTCAGAGTTTAAATCTTGCAGAGTATTTAAAGCAAAACTTATCTCTAAGTGTTGCAGTGTTAAAGTTTTTAAAACTTTCTTATAGTGAGAGTGATTTTGTAGAAGCAAAATTGTTTGGTCGTTTAACACAATTTAAAGAGAATGTAATTGTTGATGTAGGGCATAACCCCTTAGCTGCACAAGCAATTGTAGAGAGTTTAAAACCAAATAAATATACTTTGGTCTATAATAGTTATAGTGATAAAGATTATAAGTCTATCTTAACAATTCTACAACCAATTATAAAAGAGGTAGAGATTTTAGAGATTGAAGATAATCGAATAGAACAAAAAACTGCTTTAGAAAAAGTTGTAGATGAGTTAGGGTTAAAACGAAGTAATTTTAGTGGGATAAAAGAGGGGAAAAACTATCTTGTTTTTGGTTCTTTTAAAGTTGTTGAGGAGTTTTTAAAGGTGATAAATGGATAGTCATTTTACCGTAACAATTCATGATGAAAGTGGAGTTGTTAAAGAGTTTAATATTCATAAACTTGTCAAAAAAGCACTTATTTATGGTGCACTTTTTTTAGCAGCTTTGATTATTGGTTCTTTAACAACAATTTACTATTTAGATAGCAATGTTGAGCGTTTAAACCAAAAGAACAAAACTCTTTTAAGTATGATTCAAGAGAGTAATATGCAACTTGTTAATAAAAAAAATGAGCTTGATGCACTCTCTAATTCTCTTAAAAAAATTGAAACGCTTATTGGTTTAACGCCAGATGATAACTCAAGTTTACATCAACGTGTCAATATAACAGAGTTGACATCGCAGCAAAGAGCGACACTTATGCAGTTTATTCCTAATGGTTCCCCAATAGAGTATAAAGGAATCACTAGTAAATATGGTTATAGAATCCATCCAACATTGCATAAAAAAGAGTTCCATAGAGGAACAGATTTACGTGCACGTATGAAAACTCCTGTATATGCAACGGCAGATGGTATGGTGGAGTGGGCTGGTTTTCATAAAAAAAGTGGTTTTGGTAATTTAGTTATTTTAGTGCATAACTACGGTTTTAGAACAACATTTGCACACCTTCACTCTATTGTTGTGAAAAATAATCAGTTTGTAAGAAAAGGGCAACTCATAGGCTACACTGGAAATTCAGGTCTTAGTAATGGTCCCCATCTACACTATGAAGTGCGTTATATAAACCGTACATTTAATCCTTATTGGTTTATAAAATGGACACAAGAAAATTATGATGAGATTTTTGAAAAAGTAAAAAGACTACCTTGGCAATCACTTATAGAAGCAATTAGTTATGTAACAGTCAATCAACCAACACAAACGTGTTCCCCAATTTTAGAAACAGGTAAAAAATAGATATGAATCAAGCAAGATTATTTGAGTATTTTAAAACAAATCCAAAACCAGATTTAGAGCTTTTAATTTGTGAAGATGCAAAAGAGGCAAAAGCACTTGAAGATGTGGTGAAATTTTTTGGAAAAGAGGTTATACTCTTTCCAGATTTTCGTCCTGCTTTTGGAGATGATTTAAGAGTTTACAAAGAGGAGTTGCACCAGCTTTTAAGTAGTTTAGCAAGCTATTATGAAGCAAAGAAAAAACCACTTGTTATCTCTCCACTTAAAACACTTTTGTTTCCACTTCCAAAAGGGGAACTCTTTAGTAAAAAAACACTTACATTTGGGGATGAATTAGATTTAACACAACTCAAAGATGAACTTTACCATTGGGGTTATAGTTTTGTAGATATTATTCAACTAAAAGGGGAGATCTCTTTTCGTGGAGATATTATAGATATTTTCCCACCATCAGCAAAAAATCCTTATAGAATTTCCCTTTTTGATAATGAGATAGAGCAAATTAAAGAGTTTGATATCCAAACACAAAGAACTTTGGGTGAAGAGTTAGAGAGTATTGTAATAACCCCTGCATATTATGCCCTTGATAGCCAAATATTTTCTACTTTACAAAATAAAGTAGAAAATTCTGAATTTGATGCACTTCAAAAAGATATAGCTTCTTTAGGTTTTTGGCATTTAGATACTTTAGCGCAAAACTTTTTAGAGAATAAGAAAGTTGCCCTTAGTAGAGATTTAGATCACGTGTTAATAGATGCCTATGGAATGAATAACCCTCAAATTTCACGCAAATATTTTAACATAGAGATTTTACCTAAGCCACAAGAGTATAAAGACCTACTCTCAAGTGATGTAAAAACACTTTTAGAGTTGCATAAAACTAAAAAAATCACCCTCATTAGTGCTAATGAAGCTTCACTTAAAGCTGTTGGAGTTTATGATACAAAAGAGTATGAGATTGTATATGCTCCATATATTTTAAATATTATTGGCTCAAATGAGATGGTGCTTTCTTTAAATAAAGTACAAAAGCAGAGTCGACGTAGAAAAACTACAATTTTACTTGATGATTTAAAAAAGGGTGATTATGTGGTGCACCAAGAGTATGGTGTGGGGATTTTTAAAGGGATTGAACAAGCAGAGATTTTAGGGGGAGTGAAAGATTTTATTGTTATTAGCTATGTGGGTGATGATAAAATTTTACTTCCTGTTGAAAATTTAGACTATATTGATCGCTATATTGCAGGTGGTGGAAGTGTTCCTGTTTTAGATAGACTTGGAAAAGGAAGCTTTTTAAAACTAAAAGAGAAAGTCAAAAAACGCCTTTTTGAAATCGCTGGAACAATTGTCAATACAGCAGCAGCAAGAGCACTTATAGAATCTCCAAAAATAACTATTAGTAAAAAAGAGTTAGAAGATTTTCAAAAATTAGCTGGATTTGAATACACGAGTGATCAAAAAACAGCCATAGATGAGATTTATGAGCAATTAAAAAGTGGACATATAATGGATAGACTCTTAAGTGGAGATGTTGGATTTGGAAAAACAGAAGTTGCACTTAATGTTCTTTATATGGCTGCTAGAAGTGGCTACCAAGCTGCTTTTATAGTTCCTACCACACTTCTTTCAGCGCAACATTTTAAAAGTTTAGATGATCGCTTTGCCTCTTTGGGTATTCGCTACGCAAAACTTGATAGATTTGTCTCAACTAAAGAGAAAAATGCTATTTTAAAAGGGCTTGAGAGTGGGGAGATAGATTGTGTGGTTGGAACACACGCTTTATTTAATGCAAAGTTTAAAAATTTAGGGATTGTAATAGTTGATGAAGAGCATAAATTTGGTGTAAAACAAAAAGAGAAGATCAAAGAGCTTTATACCAAAGTGCATATGCTTAGTATGAGTGCAACACCAATTCCACGCTCACTCAATCAAGCGATGAGTTCTATTAAAACTATGAGTCAGCTTTTAACACCACCTAGTGAGCGTCAAGGGGTGAGAACATTTGTTAAAGAGTGGGATGAAAAACTTGTAAAAGAGGTAATTTTACGTGAAATTCGTCGTGGTGGACAAGTATTTTATGTGCATAACTCAATTGACCATATGCCAATTAAGTTAGGGGAGTTAAAAGCACTCTTACCCGATTTACGTATAGTTATGCTTCACTCTAAAATCTCAGCAGTGGAAACTGAAAAAGAGCTATTAAAGTTTGAAGCGGGTGAGTATGACTTAATGCTTGCTACAAGTATTATTGAAAGTGGTATTCATATGCCTAAAGTAAATACTATAATTGTAGATGGAGCAGATAGATTTGGAATAGCGGACTTGCACCAGCTTCGTGGTCGTGTTGGGCGTGGAAATGTTGAGGGATTTGCTTATTTTATAGTAAAAGCAAAAGAACAACTTAGCGATGAAGCAAAAAAACGTCTTTTAGCACTAGAGTCTAACAGCTTTTTAGGAAGTGGTAGTGTTTTAGCGTATCACGATTTAGAGATTCGTGGTGGTGGAAACTTAGTGGGTGATGCACAAAGTGGGTATATTAAAAATATTGGTTATTCACTCTATTTAAAAATGCTTGAAGATGCTATTGCACAATTAAGTAACACAAAAGAGCAAGAGAAAGTAAAAGTTGATATTAAACTCACTATTAGTGCTTATATATCTGATGAGGTGGTGAGTGAAGATAGACTTCGCCTTGATATTTACAGACGTCTCTCTCATGCACAAACTCCTCAAGAGATTTATGAGATAGAGGAAGAAACAATAGATAGATTTGGAGCACTCGATAGTGTTACAAAACAGTTTTTTGAGCTTATGGTTATTAAAATTTTAGCAATCTTTAAAGGTATTAAGTCTATTATGAATTATGGACAAAATATTACTATTGTTTATCAAGATGATAACAAAGAGGTAATAAAATCTGCAAGTAAAGATGACGATGATATTATTGCAGAAGTTTTGAAGTATTTAAGAGGGTAGGGTGTGAAAATAGCAACGAAGTACAACTATGAAAAGCAGTGGCAAGTAACTCAAGAGAAAGATCTGCTTAAAATTATTGCAGAGGAAGTGGGAGATGCAGACCCACAAGGAACTCTTAAATATGTAAAAGAGGTTATCTCTAAAGGTAAAGAGATATCTTTAGGTAGTTGTAAATTTAAAAAGGTTGATTGATGGCAATAGTTTATTGGGATAAAGAGGAGGCTTTGAATAGATTTAGTCATTCTGATACAACATTAAAACATTTAGTGATCGTTTTTATGGAGTGTATGCCACATTTTTTAGAAAACTTAAATATAAGTATTCAAAAGAGAGATTTTCATTCTATATCTTTTAATGCCCATTCTATTAAAGGTTCTGCTGCAAACATTGGTGCTAAAGTTATTGCAGAGATTACTCAAGAGATAGAGTCTATAGCTAAATCTTCCCACGATAAAATAGAATTAATTATTACTTTAAAAGATAGATTAAGTATTGCATGGAAGGAAACAATTGTAATTTTGGAAGAGTATATAAACTCTTTAGCAGAAGATGAGGAGTTAGCTTTTTCTAGTGAAGAGTTTTATTTGGAAATAAAAAAAATAAGACACTCTTTAGAACATGGTGAGTTTATAGATAGTTCGACATTAGATGTTTTTCATACTAAAGTTCCAAATACTCTTCAAAAAAGTTTAAAAGATTTAGAGTTTTATATAGATACATTTAAAACAAAACAAGCTTTTAGTGTTATAGAAGATATACTGCACAAGGAGAGCAATTGAATAATTTAGAGGAGAAAAGAACGATATTAATTATTGATGATATTGCATCCAATATTCAAAGCTTAGCAGCTGTTTTAAAAGAGGAGTATAAACTTAAGATAGCAACAAGTGCGAAAGATGCTTTTGAATTGCTAAAGAGAGAAGATGGTATAGATTTGATACTATTAGATATTGAAATGCCAGATATGGATGGATACGAAACATTAAAATATCTGCAAGAAAATTATGCAACAAAAGATATTCCTATTATATTTGTAACTGGTTATATTAGTTCAGAAGATGAAGAGAAAGGGTTAGAAGCTGGTGCGGTAGATTATATTACAAAACCTATCCATGCAGGGATAGTAAAAGCACGTGTAAAAACACAAATGACAATTAAGGTGCAAAAAGAGCAACTACGTTATGAAGCACTTCATGATAGATTAACTGGTCTTTATAACCGTTATCAACTTGATACTGAAGGTGAGAGAAAATTTGCACGTGCAAAAAGGCATAAAGCAGATTTAAGTATTATAATGCTTGATATTGATCATTTTAAGAAAATTAATGATACCTATGGACACTCTATTGGAGATGAAGTTCTTATAGCAGTTGCTGGGGTTTTAAAAGAGAATAAGCGTATAGAAGATTTTAGTGTTCGTTTTGGTGGGGAAGAGTTTGTTGTAATTTTAGAAGATTGTAATTTAGAGGATGCTGTTTCAAAAGCAGAGAGTATTCGTACAAAAATAGAATCTTTAATTCCAGCTGGAGTTATGGTTACATCAAGTTTTGGGGTAACAACACTTCAAGAGAAACATACAACATTAGAAGAGTTTTTAAAAGAAGCAGATGATGCACTCTATTTTTCAAAAGAGCATGGAAGGAATAGAGTAAGTACTTATAAAGATTTACAAAAGTAAAAAACCCTTTTAAGGGTGTTTTACTTTAATTGTAGAGTTTAAACTCCATCCAATAGCTACCATAAGTACTACTACACCTGTAGCTGGTAAAATATTGTAAATATTTGCTAAGTAAACTAACCATAAAAGGATTGCTCCAAGTGGAGTTGGAACACCTGTAAAATAGTTTTCCACTTTTCCTGCATCTGCATTTATATTGAAGTGAATTAAACGACGAAGTCCTGAGATAACATAGTATATTGAAACTCCTCCAACAACTGCTAAAGCAAACCCTTCAAAAGCATGAGAGTAGATAGCTTGAAAAATTAAAAATACAGGTACAAGTACAAAACTTAAAAAGTCTGCAAAACTGTCGAGTTGAATTCCAAATTCGTTAGAGAGTTTATATTTACGTGCAATTTTTCCATCAAAAATATCAAATGCTCCACCAATCCAAGCTAAAATAACAGCGAGAAAGAAGTTGTTTTGTGTAATAAAGTAGGTTGCTAAAAGCCCTGCTGTAATATTAACAAACGTAAAAATGTTTGCAAGGTTAAAATGGGAAGATGGAGTCCATAAAAATTTCATAATTTTATACCCTTTAAATTTTTTTTGTAATTATATCAAATTATATTTACCTAATAAAGGGTAAACTTTCATATAAAAAAATTAGGACTATATATTTAATGAAAATTTTACTCTCTTTAGTGCTTTTTGTACTCTTTAGCACACAACTTTTTTCACAAAAAATTACAAAAATTCAGTATGATGGACTAGTGCATATCTCTAAGTCTGTTGCGCTTCGTATGCTTAACTTTAAAGCTGGTGATGATATAGACCAAAAGCAAATAGATAAGGCTATTAAAGATTATTTTGCACAGGGATATTTTAATGATATTTGGGTGGAAATAGAGGGTGATGTTTTAACATTTTATTTTAAAGAGAAACCTATTATCTCTAAAGTGGAACTCAAAGGGTGGAAAGAGGATGATAAAGAAGTAATAGAGAATATTGTTCAGATTAAAAAAGGAACACTCTATAATGAACAAAAACTTCAAGAGGCTAAAAAGCGTATTATAGAGGCTATATCACAAGAGGGTAAACTCGATAGTGTTGTAGAGATTGAAACTGAGTATTTGGAAAATGGTAGTGTTAGAGTTACTTTTTTAGTAAATGAGGGTGAAGAGATAATTATCCATAAAATTCGTTATAAGGGTGTAAAACAATTAGACCCTAGTGGATTTGATGAGGTTATAGCAAATAAAGAGCATCAATTTATGGGATGGTTTTGGTTAAGAAATGATGGTAAGATGGATTTACTTAACCTGCAGTATGATCCTTTAAGAATTCGTGATTATTATATGCAGTATGGATTTTTGGATGCTGTTGTAAAACCACCATTTGTAAGGGTAGATTTTCATAACTACAGTGCAGATATGAAATATGAAATTACAGAGGGGATCCCTTACAAAGTTCGCTCTATCTCTTTTGTGCAAACAAAGCATGTTATAGATGAACAAAAGTTACGTGAACTTCTAAAATTAAAAATAGGCAAAACTTTTAATATTAAAACTTTCCGTGCAGATATGGATCGTATTAAAACAAAAATTGCAGATTTAAGTTATGCTTATGTACAAGTTATTCCAGATTTACAAAAAGATACACCAAATGGTGAAGTAGATATTGTTTTTAAAATCATTCCTGGGCAAAAAGTAAAAATTCATGATGTAATTATTGCAGGAAATACAAGAACACTAGATAGAATTATTCGTCGTGAGCTTTACTTAGGTCCTGGTGATATGTACTCTTTAACAGATTTAAGAGATTCAAGAAGAGCTGTTGGGCGTCTTGGTTTTTTTGATAGTACAACAATCGAAGAAAAAAGAGTTAGTGACAATGAGATGAATCTTATTGTTAAAGTAAAAGAGGCTGCTACTGGTTCTATTCAAGCTGGTGGAGGTTATGGAAGCTCTGGTGGATTTATGTTGAGCCTTGCTGTAAATGACAGAAATATTTGGGGTTCAGGAATTAATCTTGGAGTAAAAGCTGAAAAATCAGAGATTGCAAAGAGTTATTCTATCTCTTTGTCAAATCCACGTTTAAATGATAGTGACTTTAGTGGAAATTTTTCTCTTTATAGTTCTGAAAATGACTACGATTACTATAATGTTTACTCAAAAGGGGTGAATGTTGGTGTTGGACATAGATTTACTCGTTTTATTACAGGGTATTTGGGATATGGATACTCTAAAAATAAATATGATGTAGATGATGATATAAACACAACGCTTATTGATACTTTTTACTTTGAGAGTTACGATAAAAGTAGTGTTACAGTGAGTGCTAAGTTTAATAATACAGATGATTACTATTTGCCACGTTCAGGTATGATTCTCTCTCAAAGTATAGAAAAAGCTGGACTTGGTGCAGATGCACAGTTTACAAAATATAGAACAAGTTTTTCTACATACTATGGTTTAAGAGATTATATAGAGTATGACTTTGTACTTCGTTATAAAGCTCGTCTAAATTATGTAAAAGATGATGGATACCTGCCAATTTCAGAGAAATTTTATAGTGGTGGTATTGGTTCTATTCGTGGATACCAGTCGTATAAAGTAGCACCAACAATTGTTGATTCTCAAGGAATTACAAGAAGAGTAGGTGGGAGAAAAAGTTTTTCAAATAGTTTTGAAGTAAGTATGCCACTTATTCCAAAAGCAAAAATGAGACTTGTTACATATCTTGATTGGGGATTTATTGGTGAAGATTCTTTTACTGAGATTTCACGTGGTGGATATGGAGCTGGAATAGAGTGGTTTTCTCCTGTTGGTCCAATCCAGTTAATGTTCTCTAATCCATTAGCGGATAAAGCGGGTGATGATATTGCTCACTTTGAGTTTACAATTGGTAGAAGATTTTAAAAAAGGTATTAAACTCTGTTTTAGATATTAGTGGTGTAGTTGTAGCAGAAAATAGAGATGAAAAAGGTTTTATCTTTACCAATGATTCACGGAAAAGAAAGAGAATAATTAACTCAACTCTTTGGTATAATAGCATAAGCTATTTTCAAGGAGTTATAAATGTACACAAAAGAGGAACTATTTCAAGCTATCTCAACAGTAATCGATCCTGAAGTTGGATTTAATCTTGTTGAGATGGGTTTAATCTACGATGCTTCTTGTGATGAAGAGGGAAATGTAAAAGTAACAATGACTCTCTCAACAAGAGCTTGCCCACTTCATCAAATGATTTTACAATGGGTAAAGGAAGCAGTTGAAAAACTACCAAATATTAAAAATGTTGAAATCGATTTAGTGTGGGAACCTGCCTGGAATATATCTATGGCAGATGATAATGTTAAAAAAGCACTTGGTGGTGCTTAAAAAGCAAAATTAAAGAGCCTCTTTTTAGAGGTGCTCTTTAATCTCTGCAATAAGTTTATCTAGTTTCTCTCTATATTTTTCTGCATAATCAGCATAGCTTTCACCATCTGTTTCTTTTAAAGATGCTTTCATCTCAGTAGTAAGAGCGTGCATTTTATCTGCACCAATATTCGCTGTTACACCTAAAATTTCATGAAGAAGTTCATGAACTCTGTTAAAGTCTTCATCGATAATTAAATCATCTAATCTATCTGCTGCATCCGTGTAAGTATCTACAAATTCACGTAAAATCTCTGCATAAAAACCTTCATCGCTACCACAAGTTTCAAGCCCTTTTTGGTAGTCTAGTTCTTTGTCATCATCTACTTGTGCAGTTTCCTCTACAACTTCCTCTTCCTCTTGTTGTGTTGCAATATTTTTTGCATATGTATAAAATACATCATATAAAGCATCCATTTTAAGAGGTTTTTCAAGTTGCTCTTCCATTCCAGCGTCTTGCATTTTTCTAATATCATCTGCAGCAGTATCACCACTTAGTGCTACTACTAAAATATGATCATACGCAGGATTAGCACGGATAATACGAGTTGCTTCAAAACCATCTATATTTGGCATATGAGCATCCATAAGAACAAATTCAAAGTTGCTATCTTTTTCCAAAATATCAATAGCTTCTTGACCATCATTTGCAATTACAAGTTCAATACCACTATCTGCTAAAAGACCTTTAATAACTTTTTGGTTAATCATATTGTCTTCTGCAACTAACACTCTTAAACCAGCAAACTCTTTGAAGTTTTCTTTATTGATTTTTCCATGAGCAGGAACTTCACGTTTAGTACGAGTTGGTAGTGGTCTTGCTTGTGTTGGAACTTCAGTTTTTTTAGGTTCCTCTTTTGGTGCTTCCTCTTTTAAAATAGAAGGTGTTGCTTGAGGTTCTGTTTTATCCTCTTTTAAAATAGAAGGTGCTGCTTGAGTCTCTTGAGTTTTTGGAGCTTCTTGTTTAGGCTCATCTTTTTTTACCTGAGGCTTTGGTGTAGGTGGAGTTTGTTTTGGTTGTGGAGTAGTTGTGGGTGTATCACTTTTCTTATTTTTTAAAACAAACATTAAAGCGATAATAACTAAAACAACAACGACAATGCCACCAATAATTAGGTTTTGGTACTCTTGCATCTTTTAATCCTTATATTTAAACTAAAAATAACACTATATCTTTTTTTTGCTATATTGTCACTATATTTTTTTCATAAATGCCTTTTTTTTATGAAAAATGTTACTATTTAAAAGTATAATATATAACTTTTTATTCCAACAAGGGTTGTTTATTATGCAAGAGATTCCACATATACCAGTTTTATATCGAGAGGTTATAGATGTTTTTAGTGATATTGATGAGGGAATCATTATCGATTGTACTATGGGATATGGTGGACACTCCTCTTTAATTTTAAAAAATAACCCAAATATTAAGCTTATTGGCATAGACCAAGACCAAACAGCAATAGATTTCTCAACACAACGCCTAAAAGAGTTTGGAGATAGAGTAACAATTTACAAAGGGCGTTTTTCTGATGTTATAAAAATAATTCTTCAAGAGTATGATCCAAAAGAGATTAAAGGGATTTTAGCAGATATTGGTGTTTCTTCACTCCAGCTTGATCATAAAGAGAGAGGCTTTTCGTATGAGAGTGATACTCTTGATATGCGTATGGATAAAAATGCACCTCTAAGTGCAGCAGAGGTGATAAATAGCTACTCTCAAGAGGAGTTAGAACGAATTTTGAGGGAGTATGGAGAGATAAACAATGCAAGAACAATTGCAGCAAATATTGTAAAACTTCGCCCTTTTTATTCTGCAAAAGAGTTGGTAGAAAAACTTAAGCCTTATTTGTTTAAAAAGAAAAAAATCCATCCAGCAACACTTTTGTTCCAAGCGATTCGTATAGAGGTAAATGACGAATTAGGAGAGCTTACAAATCTTTTAGATGCTGTGTCTCAAGCCTCATTGCAAGATACAAAAGTAGCTATTATTTCGTTTCACTCTTTAGAAGATAGAATTGTAAAACAAAAGTTTGCTGCATGGTCAAAATCTTGTATATGCCCACCTCAGGCTATTCGTTGTGAGTGTGGCAATAACCACGCTTTAGGAAAAGTAGTTACACGTAAACCAATTATGGCTCAAGAGGATGAACTTGCACAAAATCCTCGCAGCCGTAGTGCAAAAATGAGAGTTTTTCATATAGGTCAATAATGGGTGCAAAAAAAGAGTTACTCGAAGGTTTTGAAGAGTTAGAGAGTAAGAAAGTTGATTTTACATACCTTTTTTATGTTTTGGGAGCAATTTTCTTTGCCTTTATGGTAGCGTTTCCCAAAATATATCTTTCCCATCAAATCTACTACAAAAGTAGAAAAATCGCAAAATTAGAAGCAGAATATGAGATTTTAAAAGAGGAAAACCGTGAAATTAAAGCTTCTGTTGAGAAGATAAAATTTAAAAACAAAATAAAAGATACTTTATTTTAAAGAGGTAAAAATGATTCGTAGTTTTATAAAATTTGCCATAGATAAGCCTTTACTTAACCATATATTACTAATTTTTATTTTAGTGTTATCAACTTTTGCTTATATGCAAATTCCAAAAGAGATTTTTCCACCTATTAATATGGATAAAGTAATTATCAGTGGAGGGTATGTTGGAACTTCTGCTGATGTTTTAGATAAAATGGTTGTACATACCATTGAGGATGATTTACAAAATATAAATGAGCTAGATACTACTGCAACATCTATTCGAAATGGCTCTTTTGTTATAGAAGCAGATATTAAACCTGGAAGTGATAATTTAAGTGTTTTAAATGATGTAAAAGATGTAGTAAGTGGTGTTAAAAAAGATTTACCAGCAGATATGGCAGAGCCAATTGCAAGAATTAAAAAGCATGCTTTTCCCCTTGTTTTAATTGCAGTTTCGGCTAATCTTCCAAAAGAGAAATTGCTTCAAAAAGCAGATGAATTAAAAAGTGCATTGAGTAAGTTTAAAACACTAAGTGATATTACTATTCGTGGAGATGCAGAAACAGAACTTGTAATTGAACTTAATGAGCAAAAAATTAAAGCTTTAGGGCTTGATCCCTCTTTGGTTGTAAACTCTTTAAGGGGACTAAGTTCTATTTTCCCAATAGGTACTATTAAAGAAAAAGGGAAACACCTATACATCTCTACCTTTAATGGAAAAAAAGCGATACAAGAGGTTCGTAATACATTAATTGGTGTTGGTTTACAAAGAGTACGCCTTGGAGATATTGCAGATGTTGCTTTTAAATTAAGTGATGCCAACCAACTCTCACACTACAATGGGGTAAGAAATATCTCTATAAATGTTACAAAGTCTAAAGAGGGAAATGCTATAGAGCTTGTAAAAAAAATTAGAGAGCTTTTAGCGCAAAAACATCTCCAAGATCCAACTTTTCGTTATGATATCTACACAGATACATCTGTTTGGATTAAAAACCGCCTTAATATTGTTTTTTCAAATATTATTTTTGGTCTTATGCTTGTGTTTATTGCGATGCTACTTTTTATCAACCGTGGAATTGCTTTTGTTGTAGCACTTGGGATTCCTCTGAGTTTTATGGTTGGTTTAATTGTTACAGATATTATGGGCAATAGTTTAAATATGCTCTCTTTACTTGGTGCTTTAATTGCCCTTGGTATGCTTGTAGATGAAGCAATTGTTGTTGCGGAGAATATCTATAGACACCTAGAGGAGGGGATGGACAGACACGAAGCAGTTATTGTTGGAGCAACAGAGATGTTTCCAGAGGTTTTAACAGCAACACTAACAACTGTTTTTGCCTTTTTACCAATGCTTCTTCTAAGCGGAGATATGGGAGCTTTTATAAAGATTATTCCTGTAATGATAACAGTACTTTTACTCTCTTCACTTTTTGAGGCATTTTACTTTTTACCACTTCACTCTTATGATTTTTTAAAGGTATCTAACGATGCAAGTTTTACAAAACGTTTTTGGAAAAGGATGAATACCCTTTATGACAAGGTATTACACTTTTTATTTAAAAGACGTTGGGTATCACTTGTTGTGATGGTTGTTTCTATTTTGGGTTTGACATTTGTTTTTTTAAAACACTCAAAATTTCAACTCTTTCCTGAGTTTGATACAACGCAGGTTTATGTGTATGGAACACTCAATATTAACAATGAACTCAAAGATAGTGAAAAAATTGTTACAAAACTAGAAAAAGCACTCTTGCAAAATCCAAATAAAGAGGATATCTCCTCTATAACTTCTGTTATTGGTATGAAGATGGATGCTAAAAACAGAGCAGAACTAGGAGAAAATCTTTTCCATATATTTGTAGATTTAAAAGAGCGTGCACCTGTAAACTTTTTTGATAAATATATAAGTCCTTACCTTTCACTTAATTATGATGCTTCTTTGCTTGTTCGAGAAGCTAGTGCAAAAGAGATAGCAAAAAATTTAGAAAATATTGTAAAACCTTTTAGAAAACTTCATGGTGAAAATGATCCAGTTTTTGAAGAACTTGTTATTAGAGTACCTGGAGCTGGGGTTGTAGCTTCAGATATTGAGATAAGTTTAAGTGGGAAAAAAGAGAAAGAAGTTGTAAAGGAGTTGCATAAACTCCAAGATGCTTTAGCACAAATAGAGGGTGTTAAAAATATATCAAATGATGCAACTTTAGGAGAGAGAGAGCTTAAACTTAAAGTAAATAGTTATGGGGAAGAGTTAGGGTTTAATGAATCGATTGTTATGAATGCTTTAATGCCATTTTACCTCAAAGGTGAATATGGAAAGATGTTTAACGACGAGGGGCTTTTACGTATCCGTTTAGAGAGTCCACTAAGAAAAGATTTTAACTCTATTAAAAATGTAGAGATTAAAGTGCCACAAAAAAATGAGTATGTAAGAGTTGGAGATATTTGTGACTTTATCTATATGCAAAGTTTTGTAAAACTTAAAAAAGAGGATGGCATAAGAATAAAAACTGTTTTTGCACAACTTGATAAAAAAGTGATAACTTCTGCAGAAGTGATGGCACAAATTCAGCCTGTTTTAGAGCAAATTAAAAAAGATGGTTTTAACGTAGAGATAAAAGGGGAGGAGAAAGAGAACAATAAAAATAAATCTGAAATGGCACGTGCTGGGCTTATCTCTATCTTTTTAATTTTTATTACACTTGTGTGGCTTTTTGATTCTATTAAAAAACCACTTATTGTTATCTCTACAATTCCACTTGTGCTTTTAGGTGTTTTAGTTGGGCATATGGTTATGGGACTTAACCTTACAATGCCAGGACTTATTGGGATTGTTGGACTTTCTGGAGTTGTCGTAAATGATGGGCTTATTATGGTGAGTTTTATAAAAAGTGCAAAGAATATAGAAGAACTTATGCTTCGTGCAAGAACAAGGCTTCGCCCTATCTTTTTAACATCTCTTACAACAGTACTTGGACTTTTTACACTTATTTTCTTCCCATCTGGTCAAGCACTTATTTTACAACCAATGGCAATAGCACTAGGGTTTGGAATAGCGTGGGCAACAGTTTTAAATCTTATTTATATTCCGCTTGTTTATTCAGTAGTGTATAAAGTAAAGTAGAAGTTACGAAAAAGTAACTCCTAGTTGATATGGTTGAAGTTTTGCAACATTGTCTTTTGCAAGAGAGAGTTGCTCTTTAGAGTGAATGTAGAGAGTGTTTTGTTTTGCTTCTAAAGTAAAGTCAATATTTCTTGGTCTATGGCTAAGTAAGGCTACACTTAAAGAGAGTACAAAACTTAAATAATCCAACACTTTAGTATTTGGTAAAAGTATTTCACAGTTTTGGTAGTGTTCTTGTGATGGGCGTTTATTTTTTGCAAAACGTGTAAGTGTTGAGATAAGTGCAATTTGTTTATGCTCAAAGCCATATTCTAATGCAGTTTGAATTAAAAAGTATGTATGTTTATTTTTAGAAAAGTAGTGAATACTCTCCCCAATTGGATAAAGTTTTGCAGCTACTGCAAGTTCATAACGGTGATTTGAGCCGATACCAAATTGTTTATGCGTTAAATCAAAAATTGTTTTGGCAACTTTATTAAGTTGATTTGCATAATTTGTATTATCACAATATTTATCTAAAAGTAAACGCACAGAAGGGTTAAAATTTGCTGGAAATCTATGTTTAGAGTTACGTAGTAAATCACTTAAATAGACCCCCTCTCTTACCCCAACTCCACTTGTTACAATATTTGTTAATGGAAGTTTACGTAAAACTCTTTCTATAATAAGTGCACCAGGTTTTATAACATCAAATCTATTTGATTCAATTTTAAGTTTTTTCAACTCCTCTTTATCTGCAGCAAGAATCTTTTGTGTAAGTTCTAGTAAAGTTTTAGTGTTATATTCAAATGCGTGAAGTTTCTCAAGTGGATGTTTAGAAATTTTTAAGATAGATTGCGACAATGCTCTAAATGTTCCACCAATACCAATAAGGGTAGAAACATCAAAGCCATCTAAAACTTCTAACTCTTTGTCAATATACTCTATTGCTTCTTTTGTTTTGTTTGTATCGAAAAAAAGCTCTTTTAGTCTTACAGTGCCTAATTTTAAAGAGAGAGGTTTTGTAATTTCATTATTTGAAATAAGCGTAAACTCTGTAGAACCTCCACCAATATCGATTGTTAAGGAGTTGTCTTGTTTTTTTGGTAGAAGGTTATAAGCAGCTACTGCTCCAAAATAAGCCTCTTTTTGACCATCTATAATTTTTATTTTTAAACCAAGTTGCTCTTTAGCTTTTTGTAAAAACTCTTTTTTATTTGGAGCATCACGCAATGCAGAAGTTGCAACACACAAAGTTTTACGTACTTTAAAAGAGGTGGAGATACTTAAAAAATCTTTTAAGATATTGAGGGTTCTTTGCATTGGTTCCTCTTGAAGTACTCCACCATTTTGGTAAGCATCTTGCGAGAGGCGAACTTTACTTTTTGCTTCGTGTAAAATAGAAAAGGCAAAGCGAGAAGATTTTTGGTAAATCATCATCCTAACAGAGTTAGAACCTATATCTATGACACTTACTCTCTTTGCCATAATTTACTACTCTAAATCTAAATTTTTATATTTAAACTGAAGCTCCGCAATTGTTTCAACATTGTCTTTATCTGGAACAATACAATCAACTGGACAAACAGAGATACAAGCTGGTTCATCATAAACACCAACACACTCTGTACAACGATCTGGATCAATGTAGTAAATTGGATCTCCCTCTTCGATTGCGATTGTTGGACACTCTTCGCGACATGCATCACACGCGATACACTCATCTTGAATAATTAACGCCATAGTTTCAAACCTTTATTTTCTTTATGAAGTTTATTTTTGGCGATTTATAACAAATTAAAGCTTTACTTTAGATTAGGAGAGTCTTGGTAAAATACAAGAGAGTTTAGAGTTTATCTGAAGTGAAGCAATTGTACCACTTACTCCATCTTCTCTATTTTTAAGAGATATTTTAGCACCAAGTGCATCTGCTGCACTTTTTGCTAAAAATAATCCTAGTCCAACACCACTTTTGTCACCTTGACGTTTAAATGGTGCAAAAAAGTCCATACTCTCATCTATTCCACACCCTTCATCTATAACTTCTATAAGAAGTCCCACTTCATCTTGAGAGCTTTGAATACGAACTTTTTTCCCTTTAGGAGTGAATTTTAAAGCATTTTGTAAAAAGTTTTGAATAATCTGGTTTAAAAGAGAAACTTGAAGTGTAGCCATAAAACCATTTGGTTTGAAATCTATCTCTAAAATTTTCTCCTCATGCTCTGCTAAAAGTTTAAAATCATCCGCTTTTTGTTTTAAGACCTCTATAACATCAATCTCTATTGGTTTATCAAGTTGTGCTCCCTCTTGGCGACCAATCTTTAAAATATTTGAGACAATTACATTCATCTCATCTACTGTTTTATTTGTTACCTTTAACGCTTCTATGTATTCTTCAGGAGAGCGTTTTTTCATAAGGGTTACTTGGTTTTTAAGCTTAATAACTGCAAGTGGAGTTTTAAGCTCATGAGCAGTTCCAATAAAAAGCTCTTTTTGGTATTTTACAAAGTTCTGAATACGAGAAATAAGATGATTAATCGTAATACCTAAAGGTTCAAACTCTTTTGGAAGTTGTTCCACTTTTATAGGAGATATTATGTTTTCATTCATATTAGAGAGCTTATTACTGAGTTGTTTTACAGGAGCTACCAACATTTTAGAAAGAGCCACAGCATAAATAATTACAAATAAAAAACCAACAATATTAATAATAAAAATATAATGAAGAATCTTTCCAAGTACAATTTTTGTTTGTGTAATATCTTTGCTTACTTTTAAATAGCTATGTTCTTTAAGGTTAAATGGATAGAGTAAAATATATTCTGTATGCCTTTGTTTTGTTATTTCATAGGTTGAGATTGTATCGTTATTGTTGCGAAGTTGTACAATCTCTACATCTAAAGAGATAATATTTTCATTTAAAAGGGCTTCATTGTTTTGAAAAAGCGATTTATTATTAGAGATATTTTTAGCATATTGTAAAAGTTCTTGGTATTTTTCATCATAAATAGATTTTTCTATATAAATATAAAGAGCTGAAGAAAATAAAATAATTAAAAAAGCAGAGGCAAATAAAAGTTGTACTAAAAAGCGTTTGCGGATACTATGTTGGAGCATAACCATAACCTTTTTGGTTATGATTATAGCGAAAAAAAGTTAGATTGTTACACTTCTTTTGGAAAACAAAATCTATAACCACGACGACGAACAGTCTCAATAGTTGTAATAGAGAGTGGTTTATCCATTTTTTGTCTAATTTGGTTGATTGCAACTTCAATAACATTTGGAGTTACAAGTTCTGGCTCTTCCCAAATAGCATCTAAAAGTTGCTCTTTAGAAACAATTTGATCACGGTGACGTGCAAGGTGAGTTAACACTTCAAAAGGTTTTCCTTTGAGTTCAATCTCTTTCTCTTTGTAAGTGATTTTTTCCTCTTCAGGGTTAATAATAAGGTCTTCAATTTCAATAATATTGCTACCACCAAAACGTAATCTTGCTTCGATACGAGCAATTAAAACATCAAAATCAAATGGTTTTCTAATGTAGTCATCTGCACCAGCTCTTAATGCTTGGATTTCACTTTCATTATCATCTCTAGCTGAAAGAACAACTACTACAGTTTTTGGAGTATTTGTTTTAATATTTCCAATAATATCTACAGCATCACCATCTGGGAGCATCCAGTCCATAAGTACTAAATCGTAGTTACGAATATCAAGGTAGTATTCACCATCTCTTAATGTTTCAACAACATCACTTTGGTAACCAAACTCTTTTAGTCCCTCTGCGAGCATTTTATTTAATGTTACTTCATCTTCTATAATTAGAATGCGCATTCATCGTTTCCTGTATGAAAATTTTGAGAGAATTATAGCATAAATTTATGTTAATTTAAAGTTTTTTTCAATTTTTTTTAAAAAAAAGTGAAGTTTTGATTAAGAATGAAACACAAAAGTTTCGCTTAAAGCGACCTTACAATGGGGAAGAATTGATGGTTTTGTAAGTTTTAAAAAGAGTGTTTGCATTGTAGGAAATTTTTTGTAAAGATGTTTACTTGTTTGCAAAAGTGCATCCTCTAAAAGTAAAAATTGCTTTTTTTGAATGAAATTTTCAATCTCTTGAGCAACCTCTGCATAATTTATAAATTCATTGTTGTAGCTATAATCTATCTCTACATCAACAATTAACTCTTGTGGAGTTACTCGCTCAAAATCGAGTAATCCTACAATAGTTTTAAATGAGAGAGATTCGATATAGATTTTCATTAGATAACTCTTTTTTCCTCACCTTTTATAAGCTTAATAATATTTGGAATATGTTTATAAAAGAGGATAAATACAATAAAAACAACTGGTGCATGTGCCATTTGAGGGTGGATTATAAAGCTAGAAACTAAAAGCGCTAAAACACCTGTTAAAGAAGAAACAGAAGAGATACGAACAGTTTTAGCCATAACACCCCATACAACAAGAGCAATAGCAGTTTCAATAGGGAGCATAAAAAGCATTACACCCATCCCTGTAGCTATCCCTTTTCCACCTTCAAAATTTAAAAATGCAGAAAAACAATGCCCAATAACAGCTAAAACAGCTACACCCCAAAGAGTTGCTTCACTTACACCTGTAAAATAAGCTGCTACTAAAACAGCTAAACCCTTGAGTGCATCAAGTGCTAGTGTTGCAGCACCTAGTTTTTTTGCTAAAGCTGGGTCTTTCTCTTTTACAACACGAAGTACATTTGTAGCACCAATACTTTTTGAACCACTACTTTTTACATCAACTCCTGCAAAATATTTTGCAAGTAATAAACCAAATGGGATAGACCCAACTAAATAAGCTGCTATAAAAAATTGCACATTTGTGTTAAATAAAAAATCCATCTGTTGCCTTATGCGAATTGAATTGGTGCTATTTTACACTTTATATATTTACAAGCATATAAAAATTATTTATAAATTTCTGGATACTCCCCTTTAAAGCGTCTGTGGAGCCAAAACCAAAATTTTGGTTCTTTTTTTATTAGCCCTTCAAGCCATGAAGCTTGAAGTTGTGTGAGTTGTTCTATATCTTTTTGTACATCATCACTAAAATCTATTTTTAATTCATCAAATATTTGCAGGGTATAGTGCTCATCATCATCTGTTCTCATAGCAACAGGAACAAGTGCTGCGTTAAACTTTCTTGCTAAAAAAGAGGGTGCTGAGGTTTGGGAGATTTTTTTACCAAAAAACTCAACCATAACTCCATCTTTTGCAGGGATTTTAGTATCTATTAGCATACCAATAGCTTGTTTGTTTTTAATGCGACGAATAAGCTTTTTCATCACATTAGTTTTTTCTAAATTTTCATTACCAAAATGTGCGCGTGACTCTAGTACCCATTTTTCGTAGTTTTTATCTTTCATACCTTTATATACAGCACCCAAAGGTTCTATAAAAGCTCCAATAGTCGCACCACCTAGCTCCCATGAGGAGTAGTGTGTTGTTACATATACAATAGCACGACCTTCATTATGAATACGCTCCACCTCTTGAAGATTTTTTATAGTAACTCTTTGTTTGAGTTCCTTTTTATCCATATGGCGAATCTCCATAAGGTGTAAAAAGTTAAGAAGAAGATTTTTAAAACTGTAATCTGTAATTTGTTCTATCTCTTGTTGTGAAATGGCACTACCAAATGTAAAACGAAGGTTTGTCTCTACAACTTTGCGAGTTTTTTTAGAGAGTGTTTTAGCAATTTTTCCTAAAAAGATAAAAAACTTTTTGCGTGAATTGTGGGAGAGTTTCATCAAAAATTTTTCTAAAACTAAAAAAAGTTTAAATCCCATCTAAAAGCTCCTTTGCTTTGTTTGCTATGGTTTGAGGCTGTATCTCTTTTATGGAGAAATCATTTTTGTTAATATGAAAAATATCAACACTAGAGGGGGAGTTTAGGGCAATATTTTTTGGTGTTTGGTATATCATTCTCTCATTTGTCGGCCCAAAAAGTGTTATGGAGGCTACATTTTGAGCCCATGCTAGGTGGGTTGGTCCGGTGTCATTGCCTATAACTAAATCAATATTTGATATAAAATCTACAAGCTCTTTTAAGCTTAGTTTTGGAGCAACTTGTGCATTTTTTGCATTGTTTGCTATAAAAATTGCATCTTCTTTTTCTGCATCATTACCCCAAATGATGTAAAAATTGTATTCACGTAGAAGTTGGCATACCTGTATAAAATGCTCTTTTGGATACTTTTTAGACTCCCACGAAGCACCAATAACAAGAGCAATATTGTTAGAAGTTTTAAAGTTATAAGGGTTTGATGGAAAAACTTTTTGTTTATGTAAAAGCATACTATCATCAATGTTAAATCCAAGTGCATCACCCACCACAAAAGAGTTTCTTCTTACTATATTTTGCTCATAACCAATACTAGAAGTTGTTGCGTAAAACAAAGAAGCTAAACTTTCACGTGTGGAGTTTTTATCAAACCCGTGCGTGTTTTTTCCAGCTATGCGTGCAACAAGTGCAGATTTTATAAGCCCTTGCATATCGATAATTTTATCATACTCCCCAAATGAGTGTACTTTTTTTATGGTTTGTACTAACAGTGAAAAGTTTTTCTCTTTTTTAAACTTTTTGAGGTTTATGGTGTGGACTTTATGCAAAAGGGGGTGATTTTGCAGCAAAGGTGCAAAAACCTCTTCACACACCCACTCAATTTGAGTATTTGGGTGGTGCTTTTTTATAAATTGTAAAACAACAGCACTATTTATAATATCTCCAAGAGCTGAGAGACGAACTAAAAGAACTTTTTTCATTTAGAGCTGCGCTAAGATTTTCTCTACAACTTTAGCAGGATCTTGTGCTTGGTAGATTGGGCGACCAACTACTATAAAATCTACTTTTTGCTCTTGTGCAAAAGCAACATCTGCAACACGTTTTTGATCCCCAGCATCTTCACCAAATGGACGAATTCCAGGAGTAAGTGTCATAAAGTTTTCATTTGTAATATTTTTAATAGCTAAAGATTCATAAGCAGAACAAACAACACCATCTAGTCCAGCCTCTTTTGCATCTTGTGCAAATTGGTTTGCTTTTGTAGCAATATCTGCTTCATAAACATCTCTAAATTCATCTTCACTAAATGATGTAAGAGCAGTTACTGCTAAAACAAGAGGGCGTTTTTCGTACTTCTCTAAGCGTTGCATTACAGTTTGCATTGCACGTTTTCCAGCACTTGCGTGAATGTTAAACATATCTACTCCAAGCCCCATAATAGACTCCGCAGCATCTGCCATTGTGTTTGGAATATCGTAAAGTTTTAGATCTAAAAATATCTTAAAATTAGGGTTAATTGTTTTGAGAGCTTTTAAAAACTCCTCCCCATCGCGGATATATGTGCGAAGCCCAACTTTAAGCCAAACATCGTAGTTCTTAACTTTAGAAACAAGGGCTAAATTTTCCTCTTTTGTAGGTAAATCAAGTGCGATACATAGTTGCATAATAGACTCTTTTTTAAGTGAGATTATACACTTTTGTAGATATAGCTACAATTAAAAAAAGCTACTTTGTATAAATATCTTTTCGGTGTCCTATATTTATAACAAGAACAATAAGTTCATTGTTTTTTATTTCATAAATAACTCTATAGTTCCCTACTCTTATTCTGTAGGCTTCTCTACCTGAGAGTTTTTTTGTGTTGCAGTATGGGTCATTTGCTAAAGCAGAGATTTTTTCTATAATATTTGTTTGAAATGGCTCAGCTATTTTTGCTAATGCCTTTTGGGCATTTCTTGTAATTTGTAAATTATATTTCAAAGCTTTTGTTCTCTTTTATCTCTTTAATTGCTTGAGTAAATGAGATAACTTCACTTGGTTTATTTTTTTCTTTGTCATATGCTTCAATATCATCAAGCATCTCTAATTTTTCTAAAATATTTTTCCATTCATTTATTTGAATAATAACTGCTTGTTGTTTTGCTGTTTCATCTACAATATATTGAGGGTGAACTGATAACATTGCAAAGCCTTTTTTTAAGTAAAATTATACACTTTTGCAGATATAGTAACAATTAAAAAAAGGGTTTTTATGAAGTTTTCACCAAACAATCCTTGTCCGTGTGGAAGTGGTAAAAAGTATAAAAAATGTTGCCAAATGTACCATAAAGGTAAAGTTGCATCTACACCACTAGAGCTTATGAAGAGTCGCTATAGTGCTTTTGCTGTTGGTAATGTGGAGTATATCATCAAAACATCAACTTTTCAAAAAGACAAAACAGACCTAGAGCAGTTTTGTAAAGAGTGTGAGTTTTTAAAGTTAGAGATTTTAGATTTTAGTAACACAACAGTAACTTTTAAAGCAACCATAGAGTGTAATGGTGCAGATGCTACCTTTAGTGAGAAGAGCTATTTTATTCAAAAAGATGGAAGATGGTTGTATGAGAGTGGGGAGATTTTAGGCTAAAAGCTAAACTCAAAAGAGTTTAGCTTTGAATAAGTGCTTCAAGTTTAGCAACAATAGATGGATCTTCAAGTGTTGAGATATCTTGAGTAATTGCTTCACCTTTTGCTAAAGAGCGTAAAATTCTGCGCATAATTTTTCCACTTCTTGTTTTTGGAAGCCCAGGAGCAAAGATAATATCATCACATAAAGCGATATTTCCAATCTCTTGTTTTATCGTATTGTTAATAGCTTTGAGCTCTTCAACTTCATCTGCTACACCATTATCAGATTTTAAAACAACATAAGCAAAAATCGCTTCCCCTTTAATATCGTGAGGTTTTCCAACAACAGCAACCTCTGCAACATTAGAGTGTTTTTTAATCGCAGCTTCAATCTCTGCAGTACCTAAGCGGTGTCCACTTACATTAATAACATCATCTGTTCTACCTGTAATTGTAATATAGCCATTTTCATCATACACAGCACCATCACCTGTAAAGTAAACAGCTTTGCCATCTTTTTTTACATCGCCATAGTACGATTTTTTGTAACGCTGCTCATCTCCCCAAACATTTCTTATTTGTGAAGGCCAAGGGCGAGTGACACACATATAACCTTTTTGCCCAACTTCTACTTTTTCTCCCGTCTCAGGATCTAAAATCTCAGCCATAATTCCAGGAAGTGGAAGTGTTGCACACGCTGGTTTAATTGGTGTTGCACTTGCAATTGGTGAGATAATATGCCCACCTGTTTCAGTTTGCCAGTATGTATCTACAATAGAGCATTGTGAGTTTCCAACAACTTCGTAGTACCATCTCCACGCAGGTGGGTCAATTGGTTCTCCAACAGTTCCAAGCACTTTAAGTGAGTTAAGATCATACTTTTTAGGTTCATCTTCACCCATTTTGTGAAGCACACGAATTGCAGTTGGAGCAGTGTAGAATTGGTTAATTTTATACTCCTCTACCATTTTCCACGCGCGCCCTGCATCAGGGTAAGTTGGAACACCCTCAAACATTACAGTTGTTGCACCCATAGCAAGTGGACCATAAACAATGTAAGTATGCCCCGTAATCCACCCAATATCGGCAGTACACCAGTATGTGTCATTCTCTTTTACATCAAACACCCATTCCATTGTCATTTGAGCCCATAAGATGTATCCAGCTTGTGAGTGTTGTACCCCTTTTGGTTTTCCTGTACTTCCTGAAGTGTAGAGTAAAAAGAGTGGATCTTCACTCTCCATCGCTTCAGCTTCACATACTGGTGCTTGTGAAGTTATAAGCTCATTGTATGAGTAATCCCTACCACTTACCCACTCAATATCTTCAAAGTTTCTTTGAACCACTAAAACTTTCTCTATCGGAGTATTCTCCTCTAGTGCTTTATCTACTACAGGTTTGAGCATATAAGGCTTACCTTTTCTGTAAGCTCCATCTGCAGTAATTACCACTTTTGCATCTGCATCTTCTATTCTATCACGCAGTGCTTCAGCAGAAAAACCACCAAAAACAACAGAGTGAATAGCCCCAATTCTAGCACACGCAAGCATTGCATACGCAGCTTCAGGAATCATTGGCATATAGATAACAACACGATCCCCTTTTTTTACGTTAAATTCATTTTTTAAAAGGTTAGCAAAACGGTTTACATTATAGTAAAGTTCAAGGTATGTAATAATTTGCTTATCGCCTCTATCACCCTCAAAAATAATTGCCGCTTTATTTTTACGTGAATCTAAATGGCGATCAATACATTGTGTTGCAACATTGAGTTTCCCACCATCAAACCATTTTACAAATGGTGCATTAGATTCATCTAAAACATTTTCAAAAGGTTTTATCCAATCTAATTTTTCTTTAGCAAAATGTTCCCAAAAACCTTCATAGTCCTCTTTTGCCCACTCTGCGAGCTCTTCATATTCACACATATTTTTAATTCTAGCATCTTTTGCAAATGCTTTATTTGGTTTAAATAGTTGTTGCATATATTTTCCTTTATTGGAGTAATTGGGAGTATTATAACTTGCAAAGTTGAGATTTACTTAAGAGAAGAAAGTTAAAAATTTGAAGTAAGTAAGAGGTGTTACGATTCCCAAAGTACAGCAACGCCATATTCTTGATCTAAAATAATTGTTTTTTTGTACTCTATTTTTTTGCCATATTTTTTACTTATAAGTGTAACTTCTAACTCTTGTTCTTGTAAAAGGGTGCGAATATCTTGGTATGTAAGCCATTTACCGTATCTACCAAGGGCATTTTGCCAAATAGCAAAAGAGCAAGTTGCATCTTGTGTTAATTCAAAAAACTCCCCATCTTCACTACTCCAATGAGCATTACTACAAGCGTAGAGTTTCGTTTTTCTACCACGAACGATTTTATCTCTTACCTCTATAACACCATCATTACAATAAGGACATGCACCTAAAGTCATCTAAAAATCTTTCATAATGAACTCATAAAGCTTTTCTAATGGAGCATTTATGGTATTTTGAAATTGTGTACGATTGTACGTTTGTTGTCTTTTGGCAAGTTGCGCTGTATGGGTAGAGATACTTTGAATCATCTGCTCCTTAGAGATTTTGTTATCTAAATACTCTAACACTTCAACAATCCCAATAGCACCCATAGAGTTTGGTTCTCTTGTATATTTTTGCTCAAGGTAGCAAATCTCATCTATAAGTCCAAGTTCTACCATTGTATTTGTACGAAGATTAATCCTTTGGCGTAAAACTTCACGCTCTACATCTATGTTATAGATAGGAATATCTTTTATAATAGGTTGTGGTGGATGTTTTTCAAACCATTTTGATGGAGCAATAGAAGATGCTTCATAAATAAGCAGAGCTTTTTCTAAACGATATTTATCATTTGCCGATATAGAGTTTGCAAACACAGGGTCAATGGTTTGTAAGTACTCGTGAGCTTTTTTAACATCTTTTAGAATATTTTTTACTTTTATTTCAGTTTGCGGAGTTATTTGCGGAATTTCAGATAAACCTTGCATAAGTGACTTTAAATAGAATGAGGTCCCACCAATAATGATTAAGTTCTTTTTATCGCTTTCGCACGCGTGCTTGACTCTAGTGTAGAGGTCCAAAAAAATAGAAACGCTAAATTGTTCATCTGGCAAGATTTCGTCTATGCCATAATGCTTTATTTTTCGTAGCTCATCTTTGCTAGGTTTTGCCGAGACGATATCTATCTCTTTATATATACTAAGTGAGTCTATCGATAATATATAAGCATCTATCTGCTGAGCTACTTTTAATGCTAAATCGCTCTTGCCAGACGCAGTTGGACCGATAATTGCTAGTTGTTTAAATATAGAGCCACCTCGAGAAAAAATTGTTACTATTTGTCACTTTATGCAAAGTTACATATCTATTGTACATTGAATAAAATTAGTTCATTCTTAAATTATAAAAGATTAAATCATATTTAGGTAGAATTGTTTTTAAAAAAGGTCTATACTTTCATGAATATCCTCCAAAAACTTAAAGATTTTAATGAACTTGTTATGTTTGAACACTCCATTTTTTCTCTTCCTTTTATTTTTATAGCAATGGTTGTAGCAGCAAATGGCTGGTTTGGTTGGGAACTTTTAGGTTTTGGAGCACTAGCAGCTATAACTGCTAGAAACTTTGCCATGGGCTTAAACCGCTACGCCGATAGAGATATAGACGCAAACAACCCACGTACCGCTTCAAGACCAAATGTAGATGGCAGAATTGACAAGCGTAGTATGGAGATTTTTATAGCATTAAATGGTTTTGCATTTATAGTGGTTGCTTACTTCATTAACTCTTTAGCTTTTTGGCTTAGTTTTCCAATTTTGGTGGTGCTTGGGAGCTACTCTTACTTTAAACGTTTTTGCTCTTTAGCGCATATTGTTCTTGGGATCTCTTTAGGGCTTGCTCCAATTGCTGGTGTTGTTGCTGTGAGTGGAACTATTCCACTTTGGAGTGTACTGCTGAGTTTAGGGGTTATTTTTTGGGTAGCTGGATTTGACTTGCTCTATTCGTTACAAGATATTGAGTTTGACAAAGAGAATAATCTTTACTCTATCCCATCTCGCTATGGTGCAGAAGCAACACTTTTTATCTCTGCACTTTTTCATGCTTTAAGTGTGATTTTCTGGATTTTATTTGTATGGGCAGCATCACTTGGTTTTTTTGCATATATTGCAGCACTTGGAAGTGGAGTGGTTCTTGCTTATGAACAAAAACTTGTAAGAAAAGATTTTACTCAAATAGATAGAGCTTTTTTTACTGTAAATGGATATTTAGGTATCGCATTTTTTGCACTTATTATTTTAGATAGGGTAGTAGCATAATGGCAAGACTTGTAAAAGCACCAATTAGTATTGTTTTTTCTCTCGCTTCAATTAATGAAGAGGAGTTTGATAGAGAGTACCATAAACTAAGTCAAACAGATGATGACCCAATTAGTCAATGGCTTAAACTTGCAAAAGCACGTGGTGAAACAGCAGATAGCGACCCGATACTTTTACAACTTTTAGTAGAGTTACATAGAAAAGTGGATGCTTTGGAGATGCTGATAAAAAATGAAAAGCCAAAAAGAGTTTCATTAATGTATGAAGCGCATATTGAGTCTATTGGGTTTGAGCATTTGAATCTAAAAGAGGAGCTTTTGGAGAAGGGGGAACTTTACTATGGTAGGGTTTCTATGCCTGTACATCCAAAGCGTGATGTTGCTATTTTTTTTCAAGCAGAATCTAAAACTTTAGCAAAAATTGTAAAAATTCATGAGCGTGATGAGAAAGAGTGGGCATCCTATATGACTGCTCGTGAGCGTGTTTTAATTCGTGAGTTAAAAGAGAGAAAAAAATGAATATAAACTTTGCAGATTATACGTTAGAGTATATTGTTGTTATTTTAGCGGCAATTATTTTGTATCTTATCTATTATGTATTTGCAAAAGATTCAAGTTACGATAAAAATATTCGCTCTATTGCAACTGTGGTAGAGGAGCTTAACCGTGAGTTATTTTACGTAAAGAAAAAATTAGCCGATACCCAAAAAGATATTCAAGCAGAATCAAAATCTCGTATGAGTGATGATGAGATCTACCAAGAGATAGAGCGAAGTGTGTACGATATGGTGCAACCTTTGTATTTAGATCTAAAAAAGATGCAAGAAAATATCAATGCAATCGATGCTCAAATAGATTCACGTCTTTCTATGCTTGAGAGTGGAGTGAAGCAAATAAATATTCCTTCTTCAATTCATGCAAATGATGATGAAAAGATAATCTCACTCTATAAACAGGGGGTTTCTTTAGATACTATTGCCAAAGAGTTACACCTCTCTAAACCTGAGGTTGAGTTTGTTTTAAAAATCAACAAAATAAAGTAGGGTAGGTTTTGCAAGCAGATAGAAAGCTTTTTACTCTCGTTGCTATTTTAATTGGAGTGAGTATTGTTTTAACTTACTCCCTTACTACTTACACTGTTTTACTTTTTAAGGTAAATGAATACCACTTTGTTTTACGTCAAGCTATTTTTGGAATTTTAAGTTTAGGGATTATGTGGACACTTGCACAATTAGACCCTGATGTTTGGTTAAAAAGAATTGGGCTTGGCTTATTTATTGTCTCCTTTGTGGCGATGCTTTTTATGCCCTTTTTGCCAGAGTCTTTAGTGCATGCTGTTGGGGGTGCGAAGCGGTGGATAAAGCTGGGGTTTATCTCTTTAGCACCTGTTGAGTTTTTTAAAATAGGGTTTGTCTATTTTTTAGCGTGGAGTTTTCCACGTAAAATAGTTAATAAGGTAAACAAGTCGCTTAAAGATGAGCTTAAGCTTATTTTACCTTATGGTGTACTTTTTATTTTTGTAATGTTTGTAATTGCTTTTTTACAAAAAGATTTAGGGCAGGTTGTTGTTCTTGGAATAACATTTTTGTTTATGCTTTTGTTTGCTGGAAGTAGTTTTAGACTCTTTTTAGCACTTCTCTCTGCTGCATTTGTATTTTTTATCTTTTTTATTGTTTCGGCAGAGCATAGAATTTTACGTATAAAATCGTGGTGGGCATTGGCACAAAATACAGTGCTTGAATTTTTTCCAGATTTTATTGCTCAAAAGTTGCGTATTCCAACAGAGGTTGAACCTTACCAAATTGGACACTCTTTAAATGCTATACATAATGGTGGTTTTTTTGGTGTTGGGCTTGGTGAGGGTACATTTAAACTAGGCTTTTTAAGTGAAGTGCACACAGACTTTGTTTTAGCTGGACTTGCAGAGGAGTTTGGTTTTGTGGGTGTTATGTTTGTTGTGTTTATTTTCTTAGCGATTTTACATAGAATTTTTAAAATAGCAAACCGTGCAGAAGATAAAAGTATGTATCTTTTTAGTTTAGGAGTTGGTTTGCTTCTTGCATTTGCATTTTTAATGAATGCGTATGGTATTAGTGGTATAACCCCAATTAAGGGGATATCTGTTCCATTTTTAAGTTATGGTGGTTCTGCAATTTTGGGAGCCTCTTTTGGGGTTGGAATGGTGCTTATGATAAGTAATAAAGTAGATTTAAAAGGAAAGATTGAGTGAAAATCTGTATAACTGGTGGTGGAACAGGTGGGCATTTAGCAGTTGCTAAAGCATTAGCAAAAGAGGCAAAGAGTCCAATTTTTATAGGCTCAACGCAAGGGCAAGATAGAGATTATTTTGAAAACTCACCCCTTTTTTTTAAAACATTTTTTTTAGAAACTACAGGAGTTGTTAATAAAAAAGGTGTAAAAAAACTTGGAGCTTTATGGAAGTTTTTTGTTGCTTTTTTAGAAGCAAGAAAAATTTTAAAAGAACATAATGTAGATGCAGTTTATAGTGTTGGTGGTTTCTCTGCTGCACCTGCTGCGTTTGGGGCGTTAAGTGTTGGTGTGCCACTTTACATTCATGAGCAAAACGCTTCTATTGGAAAACTCAATAAAATTTTAAAACCTTTTGCTAAAGAGTTTATCTCTGCGTATGAAAAAGATTCACCCATAAAAGGGTACCCAACACAAGAGGAGTTTTTTACACTTGCTCGCCAAAGAAAAGAGTTAAAAACTATTATATTTTTAGGTGGTAGTCAAGGAGCTAGGGCAATTAATGAATTAGCTTTAAGTGTTGCAAAAGAGTTAGATGCAAAGAGGATTAAAATTATCCATCAAGCTGGGAAAAATGATTTTGAAAGAGTGCAAGAGGAATATAAAAAGCTAAGTGTTGAGGTGGAGCTTTATGGTTTTTATGATGATATTGCTTCGTTAATGCACAAAGCAGATTTTGCAGTGAGTCGCTCAGGTGCGAGTACACTTTGGGAGTTAGTTGCAAATGCACTTCCAGCTTTTTTTGTGCCATACCCTTATGCTGCTTCAGATCATCAATACCATAATGCTTTGTTTTTAGTTGAGAAAAATTTAGCGTATCTTCATAGAGAGGGTGAGGGGCTTAAAGAGGCGTTACTTGAGGCTTTAGAGAGTGTAGATGTTGCAAAAATAAGCAAAGAGTTACCAAACTATGCACAAAAAGATGTTGCAAAAAAAATGATTCAAAGAGTTCAAAAATGATAGAGCAGTTCGCACACTATTTGGTCGATTTAGTATTTGCTTGGGGGTATGTAGGCATTTTTTTACTTATGGCTGTTGAGAGTAGTTTTGTGCCGTTTCCAAGTGAGATTGTTTTAATTCCTGCTGGGTATTTAGCTTTTAGTGGGAAGATGGATATAAGTTTTATTTTACTAAGTGGTGTACTTGGTTCTTTAGTGGGTGCACTCATAAACTACTACTTAGCGTTTTTTATGGGAAGAAAGTTTTTAGAAAAATATGGAAACTATTTTTTTATTTCACAAGAAACATTAACAAAGATGGATAATTACTTTAAAAACCATGGGCATATCTCCACTTTTAGTGGAAGATTGGTTCCTGGTGTGCGTCAGCTTATCTCGATTCCTGCTGGACTTGCAAAAATGAATATGGTTGAGTTTTTGGTTTTTACTTTTATTGGTGCAGGAATTTGGGCTGGAATTTTAGTTGCACTTGGGTATTTTTTAGGGCAAAATCAAGAGCTTATTAGTGAGTACTTACACCAACTTACATTTGGTGCAGTTGCGTTTGTAATAGTTTTAGGTGGAGTGTATTACCTTTACCATAAAAGGAAAAAATGATGGAATTGATGTTTAGTGAAGGTTTTTTAGGAACAAAAGCACCCTTGTTTATGGATGTGGTAACGCTTATAGTAGCTTTTTTGCCACTTTTAGTTTTTGGTGGAATTACACTAGCGAGAAAAAGAGTATATTTTTTACATATGTTGGTGCAAAATATTATCTTTTTTATCTCTGTTGTTGTGGTTGCTTACTTTGAACTTGGTGTGCGTGTAGGTGGCGGGTTTAATGCTTTTATGCAAGAGAGTGGCGTGTCGTACAACTATGCTTTGATAGTGCTTGTTTTGCATATTATTATAGCAACACTTACACTTTTTTACTGGTCTTATACTATCATCTCTGGAAACTACCACTACTTTAAAAAATTGCTTCCAGGAAAGTTTTCACGTGGACATAAAAAGATGGCACAAAAAGCACTTCTTGGAATTGTTTTTACATCATTTAGTGGGATATGGGTTTATTTGCTGTTGTTTGTGTTTTAGGGATGAGGAGTGGTAGTCAATAAAAATTTATTGGCTACGATGTTTTGTTATGTAGTTAATCATATGCCTGTTGCTATGTTTAAAATCTACAACAACTACGATAAGTTTTTCATCTTCAATAAGATAAAAAAGTCTATAATTCCCAACTCTATATCTATAATAACCTTCAAGATTATCTTTTAGTTTTTTAATATTACTACCATAAAATGGATTTTCTCTTAATTGAGGGTAAACAAAATTTTTGATTTTTTCATAAAGCTTCTTATCTATTTTCTTTTTAGACTTTTCAAATGTTTTTGTTTCTGCTATTTGGAACTTAGACAATTTTATAGTCACCATTTTTAAAATCTTCTAAACCATTCATTAGGTTCTCAACAAGTTCTTTATCA
>Ga0256837_1000403_pt1 | contig 37260 bp, 30 predicted proteins | sample 4562384metaG_FD_185976 | JGI IMG/M metagenome (GOLD analysis project Ga0256837, IMG submission 185976) | Hydrothermal vent microbial communities from Guaymas Basin, Mexico - 4561-384 | ecosystem: Environmental > Aquatic > Marine > Hydrothermal vents | place: Mexico: Guaymas Basin | collected... | reverse complement strand
AAATATTATGGCTAAGGACGATTTACTCGGCGCATCACTCTGGGATGCGTACTCAAACAAAGTAACAACTTTAATGAATAACCCACAACACCAAGGAGAGATCACTCCGGAAGAGGCTGAAGCACATGGGAACAAACTTATTGTTGCTGATTTTGGTGCTGAGAGCTGTGGTGATGCAGTACGACTTTACTGGGAAGTTGATCCAAAAACAGACAAGATTGTAAACTCTAAGTTTAAATCTTTTGGCTGTGGTACTGCCATTGCATCAAGTGATGTTATGACAGAGCTTTGTATCGGTAAAACTGTTCAAGAAGCGGTAAAAATTACAAATATCGATGTTGAAAAAGCACTTCGTGATGATCCGGACACTCCGGCAGTTCCACCACAAAAGATGCACTGTTCTGTTATGGCATACGATGTTATTAAAAAAGCGGCTTCATTATACTTAGGTGTTGATGAAGAGAGTTTTGAAGATGAGATCATTGTATGTGAGTGTGCACGTGTATCACTTGGAACTATTCAAGAGGTTATTCGTCTTAACGATTTAAAAACTGTAGAAGAGATCACAGACTATACAAAAGCGGGTGGTTTTTGTAAGAGTTGTATAAAACCGGGTGGTCATGAAGACAGAGAGTGGTACCTTGTTGATATCTTAGAGCAGACTCGTAAAGAGATGGACGAAGAGAAGATGAAAAAAGCAGCTGATGCACAAGCTGCAGGTGGTGGAAACTTTGAAGATATGACTCTTGTTCAGCAGATCAAAGCAGTAGATGCAGTGATCGATGAGAATGTAAGACAATTCTTAATTATGGATGGTGGCGATATGGAGATCATTGACATTAAGAAAAATGATGACTATATTGATATCTATATCAGATACTTAGGTGCATGTAACGGATGTGCTTCATCTGCTACAGGTACACTTTATGCGATCGAGTCAACACTTAAAGAGAAACTCTCTAAAAAGATCCGCGTTTTACCAATCTAACAACTTTTTTGTACCTTGACACTTTTAGGTGTCTCAGGGTACACTTCCTTTATGGAAACACTCTACGAAAAAATTACCGATGCACTTGTCAATGATGGTTATATTGTTATAGATGATGCACTAGAGATTAAACTCTCACAAAAACTACTCCAATCTGCACAGCAACAGCAAAACTATAAAGAAGCGGGGATATCAAGCAGCACTGCTTTGCATCTTGATAAAAAACGCCGTCGTGACAAAATTGTCTGGCTTGAGAGGGATGAAGCATCCAGTAGTCAATTTCTTGACTTTGCCGAGGGTCTGCAAGCCTATCTCAATCGTTCTTTGTATCTTGGACTTACATACTATGAAGCACATTTTGCTCACTATGAGACGGGTGATTTTTATGAGAAGCATTTTGATGCCTTTAAAAACTCCAAAAACCGTGTTGTTACAACTGTCTACTATCTTAATGAAGAGTGGCGTGAGGAGGATGGAGGAGAGCTTTTGATCTATGATAAAAAAGATAGACTCATTACAAAACTGCTGCCAAAACAAAATAGACTCGTTGTCTTTATGAGTGAGGAGTTCCCTCACGAAGTAGCTCCGGCCAAAAAAGATCGTTACTCCATTGCGGGATGGTTTCGAGTCGATAAAAAAGAGGGTGTTTTATGATTGTTCAAAAAGTAGAAGATATCAATGATGAGGCGTTAGAGGTCTATCATGCTCTTCGTGATAAGGGGATCTTAAATGACGGCTCTTTTATCGCTGATTCGCCAAAGGTAGTAAATCTTATCTTGGAGCAAAGCGATATAGAGGTGCGTAGTATTCTAGCAACACCGGAGTATTTTGAACAACATCGTGAACTGATTGCATCACGGGATATTCCCATTGTCTATGAGACAAGTAAAAAGCAGATGGGTAAAATTGTTGGACACAAGATTCACCACAACTGTATGATGCACGCCAAACGTCCTAAAGACGTAAGCCTTGATGCTCTTGGTGATCAGATCCTGATGCTTGACAACATCACTTCAAGTGAAAATGTCGGTGCAATAGCGCGGAGTATGGCAGCGCTTGGTGTGGACTCTTTTATGCTTGGAAAGAGTTCTCCGCACCCTTTTAACAGACGGGCTTTACGGGTATCTATGGGCTATTCGTCGTGGCTGAAGATTCATATCTATGAAGATATAAAAGATAGTATAAAATCTCTGCAAGCTTTGGGTTACAGCGTCTATGCTGCTGAGGTGAGTCAAGATGCTATCCCTCTTGCATCACTGCAAGCAGCTGAAAAATGGGTACTCATTATGGGGCATGAGGGCTTTGGAATAGCAGAGGATATACTTGAATTGTGTGATGATGTGGTAAGCATTGAGATGCAAGAGGGTGTAAAAAGTTTCAATGTTGCCATAGCTGCTTCAATAATGATGTATAATTTCAAAAAAAGATAAAATATGAACTTCTCAAAACTCCCACTCTCAAAAGAGATGCTAAAGACAATAGACTCTCTTGGATACACAACAATGACACCGATTCAAGCACAAGCTCTGCCTGCCGTTTTAAATGGCAGAGATGTTATGGCTGAAGCAAAAACAGGCAGTGGAAAAACTGCTGCTTTTGGCATCGGGCTTCTACATAATCTTGATGTCAAAAAATTCCGTGTTCAGGCAGTAGTGCTCTGTCCTACTCGTGAACTTGCTGATCAGGTGGCAAAAGAGCTACGCCGTTTGGCACGCTTTGCTCATAATATTAAGATCCTAATGTTAACAGGAGGGGAGTCGTTTGGAAAGCAACTTGGATCGCTTTCTCATCAGGCACATATAGTTGTGGGAACTCCCGGTCGGGTTTTAAAACATCTCAACAAAGAGAGCCTTTCGCTTAAAGATCTCAATACTTTTGTGTTAGATGAAGCCGATCGGATGCTTGATATGGGTTTTTCTGAGGAGGTTGAAGCAGTTATGAGCTTTTTGCCAAAAGAGAGACAGACGCTTCTTTTCTCTGCAACCTATGATGATGAGGTTAAAAAAATAGCCAAAGAGTTACTCAATGATCCCCTTGAGATAAAAGTAACAGAAGCTGAGAAGGCAAATGAGATAGAAGAGATCTTCTATGCAAGTGGTGATAAGAGAGCAACAGTGCAGAAAGTTTTTGCCCACTTTAAACCAAAAAATGCGATACTCTTTACAAATACAAAAGTTGAAGCAAAAGAGCTTGCTGAAAAACTCATAGAAAACAAGATAGATGCTTTGGCTCTGCATGGTGATCTGGAGCAGTATGAGCGCAATGATGTACTGGTACAGTTTGCCAACGGCTCTACACCAATTCTAGTTGCAACAGATGTGGCAGCTCGTGGACTTGATATTAAAGAGCTGGCAATGGTTGTCAATTACGACCTACCACATACACAAGAGACCTATACACACAGAATAGGCAGAACAGGACGTGCCGGAGCAAAAGGGATCGCGGTTACTCTCTATGAAGCTTATGAGGAGGAAAAAGTTGCTCCTTACAAAGAAAAAGAGGGTATAACATTTCTAGAGAGTGATGATTTAGAGGCTGTAAAGAAGTTTGAGATGAAGCCTGCGTTTGTTACACTTGTTATTGAGGGCGGTAAAAAAGACAAACTACGTGCGGGCGATATCTTGGGTGCACTTACCGGAAAAGCTGGGCTTGAGGGTAAAAGCATCGGAAAGATAGATATTTATGACAGACAGGCTTATGTTGCTGTTGCCCGTGAAGTTGTAGAAAAAGCCTATAAATATCTTAAAAACGGAAAGATTAAAAACCGAAAATTCTCTGTATGGAGTTTATAGTAATATTTTAAGGTGTTTTATTTTAGGAGAGTGCTATAATGATTTTATAGACTTCAACAAAGGGAGAGTCTTTGAAGAGTTATAATATGATTTATAAAGATCTTGCAGATCTGCAGGATTTTATTGAACACAATGAACTTGAAAAAGCGGAGAATCTTTTTATTCAAATTTTCAGTGGGATTGTTGATCCTCATTACTGTCTCTCTTTGGCACAACAGATAAAAAAAATTCTTCCTAAATCTCATATAATAGGTACTACAACAAGTGGTGAAATTGCTAATGGTCAGATGTATGATAATGCCGTAGCTATTTCATTTAGTGTTTTTAATGCAACGACTATTCGCTCAAAACTCTATCATCTCGATACGAATTTTCATATGCACGATGTTAAAAAAGAACTAGTAAGCACCAATACAAGAGCGATGATTATTTTTAGCGATGGATTAAAGAGTGATGCCGAAAAACTTATAAAAGAGATCTATAAATTAAAATCAGATATGGTAATTGCCGGTGGACGAGCAGGCGATAAAGTGTTTAAAGAGACATATGTTTTTACAGATACAGAGTATAGTGATAATGGTTGCGTAATGGCAACATTAAGCAGTGATAAACTGTTTGTCAACACTGATTATATTTTAAAATGGACGCCTATAGGCAAAGAGATGATCGTAACAAAAGCAGATGGGTCTATTTTGTATGAGCTTGACGGAATTCCAATTACTGAAGTTTATAGAAAATATTTGGGAGAGGATGTTGTAAAAAATCTACCTGCTTCTTGTATGTCTTTTCCTCTGCTTTTAAATAAAGAGGGATTGGTTGTTGCCCGAGATCCGATCGCATTGACAGAAGATAACGCTCTTATATATGCCGGAAAATTTGAAGTTGGTGATACTGTTCGCTTTAGTTTTGCCAATATTGAAGATTTGACAGATAATCTTCATAAATACTTTAACAAACTTAAGAAAAAACCTGCCGAGGCTGTCTATATCTACTCATGTACAGCAAGAAAAGCACTTTTGGCTGAGAAGTTGATAGATGAAATAAATATTTTAGAGTCTCTTGCTCCTGCTGTAGGGTTTTTTACCTTTGGGGAATATTTTCATTCTGATAAAATTGCAGAACTTTTAAATGTAACGACAACATTTATGTTACTTTCTGAAACTTCAAGAGTTGATGAAAATAAAAAACTGATCGCAAGTGATACAAATGATTTTGATCCAATCAGAAAAGCATTGACACATTTGGTAAAGGTGACAACAAAAGAGTTGGAAAATCTTTCTACACATGACTCTTTGACGATGCTTTACAATCGCAGTGAGTATCTTTGTACAATTAAAAAGAAGATTAAGAGTGCAGAGCGTTATAAAAACAGTTTTGGACTTATTCTTGTTGATATTGATTTTTTCAAACTTGTAAATGATAATTATGGACATGATATCGGAGATGAGGTTTTAAAAAAGTTTGCCAGAGTACTCAGAAGCAGTATACGTGAAGATGATTTTGTTGCACGGTGGGGTGGCGAAGAGTTTATAATAATTGCAAATACGACAAATAAAAAAGGTCTGATTCATTTGGTAGAGAAGTTGCAAAAAAGAATTTCCAAGGTAGATTTTTTACCTGTTCCAAAGATAACAGCCTCTTTTGGTATTACCGAGTATAGAGGAGGAGATGATTATATGGAGCTTTTTAAAAGAGTCGATAATGCACTCTATATGGCAAAACATAATGGCCGAAATCAGTATATAATGGGTTAAAATTTTTTATGTTATAATTTTTTAAGATGTGATGAAGGAGGATAATATGCAAGTTGCACAGTATACATTTCAATCACCATATTCAAGTCCTATACAACTGGGACGACTGGATCCTAACTCTGTAAGAAACAGTAATGCAGAGCAATCTTTTACACCTCAAAATGAGACAGAGCAAAAAGCACAACAGATCCAAAGCTCACTAAAAGAGGATGTAACACCAAGTGTGAGTGCAAACAGACTTGATATATATGCCTAGGTAAGTCTTTTTTTTACTCTATTTAGTATCCACGGCCACTCTCCATAACCGCTGTCTGCATTGATATGTCCACAATTTTGAATGGTTTTCATGGGAATTTGCAGATGTTTTTGTAACTCTTTTGCTTCTGTATTTGTCATATAGGGATCATCTGTAGAACTTATAAGTATGGCCTTTTTCGCATAGAGCTTTGTAGGAGCCTGGATGGGAAAAAATTCTTGGAGTTCTTCAAGTTTACACTCTAAAGAAGGAGGAGCTACAAGATAGAGTTCTTCTATTTCGTCTACTTTTTCTGCTGTGTTACACAGGTGAAACCAGAGTGTATTTGCCAAAGAGTGGCAGATAACAATATCAGGTCGAAAATCTTGAAGTGCTTTTTGCAGTTCGTTCATCCAAACAAGCAGTTTTGGATTGTCTACATCACTAAAACGCAGAAAATTTACGCAACCATAATCACGTGCGAGTTCACCGGCAAGCCAGCTTTGCCAATGTGGAAAATCACTGCCACCCCATCCATGTAGAAGAAGAACTTTTTTAGGCATTTTTACTCTACAAGTGTTTTAAAATTTTTTAGTGTTAGAAGTTTCAGCTTCTCATTTTTAAGTGATTTTAACTCTTTGGAAAAGCCTTTTTTTGCAACTATGATCATAATATCTATATCAATATTGGCTTTTTTTGCCATTTCATCAAGTTTTGAGATCTCACTTTTTTTGACTTTAGTGTTTGTATATTTACACGATCCGACAATCTCTTTTTTATCTTTTGTTTTTGCATAGATATCGATTAAAAGACCATCATTTCTCCAATATTCACCAATATCCATAATCTGTGCACCCTTTAGTTGTTGGCGTACCAGTAGATGAGAGAGCTCGGTAAAAGGAAGGTGTGTAAACTCATTTTCATAACTCTTCCAACGCTCTTCCACTTCTTTGTAGTCACCATCACGAACACCTTTAAAAAGCGGAGAAACAAAAGCAAACCAAAAACGCAGGAAAGGAAGTGTAAAGTAGAACTTGTCATCTGCTCCTCTGATCCGTTTTAATCGAATAAGTCCACGTTCAAGAAGGGTCTCTATTGCTTTTTGTCCAACACTCTCTTCAACACGCGCTCTTTTATAGACAGCATGTGCTTTTCCGTCACTCAGTGCAATAGCAGAGAGTATAGAGTGGTAGAGTGGTTGTCCGTCTGTAAGTTCATTGATGTCATTGCGTATATAAGAGTAGTCATCCAAGATAAGTTTTGTAATGAGCTCAAATGATGGTTTTGAAGTGTCAATCTTCCCCCAGGATACACCACCAAAGATGGCAAATTTTTCTATAGCATCTTCCATACTTTTTGGTTTGTGTTCCTGATAGAAGGTTTTAAACTGCTCATGGAGAGTTTCTTTTTTTGATAAAATGTGAATACCTTTAAATAAATTGTCTAATTATACACAAAAAAGATATTTTAATGTATAATATTTGCTATTATATAAAAAGAGAATAGATGAAAAATATTCCCGTTGTTGTACTGCTGACACTGTTATTTACATCTTTATATGCACACAAGAGGAGCAGTGTAACGCTTCAGCTGAAATGGAAACATCAGTTCCAGTTTGCCGGCTATTATATGGCTAAAGAGAAGGGTTTTTACAAAGATTTTGGTCTTGATGTTTCTATTAGAGAGGGATATCCTTCTATAGAACCTACTAAAATTTTAGAAGATGGAAAAGCAGAGTATGCAGTAACTTCTTCTGAGAGTCTGCAACAGATAGCAGGTGGTGCAAAACTGCTCTATCTTGCTGCTATTTATCAAGCTTCTCCTTTTGCTTTAATGACACTTCAAAGCAGTGATATTGCACAGTTAGAAGATATCAAAGGCAAACGTCTTATGAGTTCAGAGAGTGAATATTTGGATATCTCTTTACTTGCAATGCTTCACTCACATCATATTAACCTCAATGATATAGAACTTGTCTCCAATAGTTTTAATTTAGAAGATCTTATAGAAAAAAAAGTAGATCTAATGAGTGTTTATATCTCAAATGAACCATATGAACTTGAACAAAAAGGCTATAAACCTCGTCTCTTTATCCCCTATACTTATGGATATACGCTCTATAGCGATCTGCTGACAACAACACAAAAAGAGGTGAAAAATCATCCAAAGAGAACAGCCCTTTTTAAAGAGGCTTCTTTAAGAGGATGGGAGTATGCATTCAGTCATATAGATGAGGCAGTTGATATTATATATAACAAATACAATTCACAGCATAAATCAAAAGAGGCTCTTTTATATGAAGCAAAAGCGTTGAAAAAGCTGGCATATAAAGGTGTAAAAAAGATAGGAGATATTGAGACATCCAAATTGCAGACTATTATAGACTACTACAAGCTTTTTGGTTATTTGAAGATGGATGATTCTTTTGAGTTTAATCGTCTTATTTTTCATGAGAAATCAAATGTTTTGCATTTTACTTCCAAAGAGGAGGCCTGGATTGCCCAACATAAAACTCTGCGCTATTCAGAGGTTAACTGGAAGCCGCTCTCTATTATACAAAACAGTAAAATGCAAGGGATTATGGGTGATTATCTTGATATTCTTGCACAAAAAACGGGTATAGAGTTTATTTATGTTCCATCAAAAAACTGGAAAGGGGTTTTAGAAAAATTTGAGAAAAAAGAGATAGATTTTGTCCCAGGAATAGGATCGAGTAAAAAGGAGATGAGCAAAGGCATTGTCAGTGATGTTTATGCCACATATCCTATGGTTATAGTAACTGGTAAAAAGTATCGTTTTGTTGATGATTTACATATGTTTGAAGGAAAAACTTTAGCATTGCCAAAATCTTATACGAGTTATAATCTTGTAAAGGAGCATTATTCAAAAATTCATATTATTGAAACAAAAAATATTGCCGAGGCACTTTTAATGGTAGCAAGGGGTAAAGCAGATGCTTTTGTAGGACATTTGGCTACTGCTTTGTATGAAATTAAACATCTGCAACTTGATGATTTGAAAATATCAGGAGAGGCAGGTTTCTCTTTTGAGCATCGTTATCTTATAAATTCTGAAGATAAAATTTTTAAAGATATAGTAAATAAAGTTTTAAAAAATGTTGATATCGCCACAAAAATGAAAATCGATAATCGATGGATTCCAAAAGTAGAACAGGAGAAGATAGATTATACTTTTTACTATGAGACAGTTGTTGTTTTTACTCTTATAGTAGTACTTTTATATCTTCGTCATAGACATTTAGAAACACTAAACCAAAAACTTACAAAACAGGCACAGGTATTAGAACAGATACAAGACAGTGTTATTGTTACAAATTTTGGAGGTTTTATTGAGGAGTGGAATCACGGTGCAACTAAAATTTTTGGTTATAAAAAAGAGGAGGTAATGGGAAAACACATCTCTTTACTCTTTCCCAAAGGCGGGGATCCTAAAGGTGTAGAGATTTTAATAGCAGCGGAAAAAGGAAAAACTACAACAGTAGAAGTTCCTCGTTTGCGAAAAGATGGCTGTGAAATTCATATTTCATTAACCATCTCTCCTCTTCGAGATAAAGATGGAAAAGTAACACATACCATAGGATACGGACAAGATATTACAGAGACAAAAAAAGCTTTGCAGACCATTCAAAAACAACAAGAAGAACTTTATCATCAGGCAAATTATGATTATTTGACGAACCTTCCAAATAGATTGCTTTTTGAAGACAGACTCAAACATGCTTTAAAAACGGCACAGAGAAAAAAGAGCAAAGTTGCACTTCTCTTTTTGGATTTGGATAACTTTAAAGAGATTAATGACTCTTTGGGACATAAAGTTGGAGATGAGGTTTTAAAAGTAGTCGCAAAACAGATCCAGAGTGTTATAAGAAAAGGCGATACCCTCTCGAGACTTGGAGGGGATGAGTTTATAGTAATTGCAGAGGATTTGAAAAATGCACAGGATTGCGCATTTTTGGCAGAAAAGATTTTAGAGAGTTTTGCTAAACCTACAGTTATTAATAACAAACTCTCTTTATATATCTCTTTTAGTATTGGGGTGAGCGTCTATCCAGATGACGGATCTTCGAGCAGTGACTTGCTGAAAAATGCTGATGCCGCTATGTATAAGGCAAAAAGAGAGGGTAAAAATATAGTTGAGTTTTATCAGAGTGAATTAACACAAAAGGCAATAGAGCGAGTATTATTAGAGACAAATATGAGAAATGGATTGAAAAAAGAGGAGTTTTTAGTCTATTTTCAGCCACAAATTGATGCAAGAAACGATAAGCAGGTAGGCATGGAAGCGCTAGTTCGATGGAAACATCCAGATATGGGAATGATCTCCCCTGTTCATTTTATTCCACTAGCAGAGTCCAGTGGTTTTATTGTTGAATTGGATCGTTATGTTATGAGAAAAGCGATGACCTTTTTAAAAGAGTGGCACGATAAGGGCTTGGATCCGGGTGTATTGTCTTTAAATCTCTCCATTAGACATCTTCAAAGTGAGGATTTCTTTACATTCTTTACAGAAGCTGTAAAAGCGAGTGCTTGTAAATATGAGTGGCTTGGATTAGAGGTGACAGAGAGTCAATTGATGCAAAATCCGCAAAAATCGATTACTATTTTACAAAAGCTGAGTGATCTTGGCATTACTATATCTATTGATGATTTTGGTACGGGATATTCATCTCTCTCTTACTTAAAGCGTCTGCCGATAGATAAACTTAAAATTGACAGATCTTTTATTTTAGAAGTACCTCAAAATAAAGAAGATACAGCCATAGTTGAAGCTGTTATAGCTCTTGCAAAAACATTAAATCTTGAACTCGTTGCAGAAGGTGTTGAGCATGAAGATCAAAAAGATTTTTTGCTAGAGCATAACTGCCATGTAATTCAAGGATTTTATTATTTACAAGCAATTGAGAGTAGTGCAATGACAGAGCGATTACAAAGTTAATCTCTCTTTGCTGCTTCAAACTTTCCAATAGTACAGGAGAGAAAACTTTTGGCCTGTGCTGTTGTGTTGTGTACAAATCCAAGAGTTTCATCTGCCATAGGATAACCTAAGGAGTGAAGTGCTTTTCTGAGTGCAGGAATTTTTTCTTCGTTAATCTCCACAGTGATTTCACGTGGCATAACTTCAAGATTTACTTCAATTTTGCCAAATTCATCAGCCAGTTTTGTTATAAGCGTGTTGGCACAGCCTCCACATTTGACATTTTGAACTTTAAATATCTCTTTTTTCATTTTTTATTCTTTTCTTTTAATTATAACTAAAAAGAATATCTCTTAGCTTATAAAAAATAGTAGTAAAAATTTTATGCTATTCGTTTTTTGAGAAACTCAAGTTGTTCTTTTATGCTATAATTTAACTATATTTTCAATGGAATGAATGAATGCAAGAGATATATGAAAAGTTGGGTCTGTTTTATTTAGGGCAAAGAAGTAATAGTTCGGATCTTGCACTTTACAAAGCAAAAGATTTGACAACACATGCAATGATCATAGGTATGACGGGATCAGGAAAGACCGGACTTGGCGTTGATCTAATCGAAGAAGCTGCTATTGATAACATTCCTTCTATTATAATTGATCCAAAAGGTGATATGGGGAATCTTTGTCTTGCTTTTGAAAATTTAACTCCCGAGGAGTTTGCGCCCTGGGTTGAGCCAAATAGAGATCCAAAGGCAGTAGCTAAGATGTGGAGAGAGGGCTTGTCCTCTTCATTTCAGGATATTGTACGGGTAAAAAAATTTGCTACACTCAAGAAAACAATCTATACTCCGGGAAGTTCGGCAGGAGTGGGTGTTAATATTTTGGGTAGTTTTGATGCTCCTTCTACAGAAGTTCTATCGGATAATGACACTTTTGTCTCGCTTATAAATACAACAGTATCTTCATTGCTTGCACTCTTAAATATTGAAGCGGATTCCCTAAATTCAAAAGAGCATCTGCTTCTATCTAATATTTTTTACCATTACTACAGTGCTGCTAAATCACTGACTATGGAAGAGCTTATTGGTGCTGTTGCTTCTCCTCCTTTTGAAAAAGTCGGCATACTCTCCCTAAAGAGTTTTTACCCGCAAAATGAGCGAATGAAGCTTGCTATGGCACTCAATGGCATTATATCTTCTATCTCTTTTGCCTCTTGGATAGAGGGGGAGCCACTCGATATTCAAAAGATGCTTTATGATGAAGACGGCAAGGCAAAGATAGCCATTTTTAATATAGCTCATCTTAATGACAAAGAACGTATGTTCTTTGTAACACTGCTTCTTAATGCTTACATCAGCTGGATGCGAAAGCAACGCGGAACATCTTCACTTAAAAGCATACTCTATATGGATGAGATTTTTGGATTTTTCCCGCCTTCAAAAAATCCACCTTCAAAAAAACCGATGCTTCTGCTTTTAAAGCAAGCTCGTGCCTTTGGGACGGGTGTAGTGCTCTCTACACAAAACCCTGTTGACATTGATTATAAAGCTATTTCAAATATAGGGACTTGGTTTATTGGAAAGCTGCAGACAAAACAGGATATTCAAAGAGTGCTTGATCCGCTTGCTGCAAAATCAAATCTGACCAAAGAGGAGATCACACACCGTCTTACAACGCTTAAAGGAAGAGAGTTTTTTCTTAAAAATATTCATGCCAAAGAGACGATCAACTTCTCTACACGCTGGGCACTCTCGTATCTTAAAGGACCAATTACAAAAGATGATATCAAACACTTAATGCAGAGTACAAAAGAGTCTCTAAATAATGAAAGAGATAATTTTCTCCAAAAGCCAGGCAGTCACAAAAAAGAGAACAAAGTGGCAAACAAACCAATTCTCTGCAGTGCTCTCAAAGAGTATTTTCAAATAACAGATATTACTGCAACAACACCCTATTATCCCTATATTTATGCAAAGGCTGATATCCGTTTTTACAATCAGAGTAGAGGTATTGATGAACATGAGAGAGTGGAATTAAAACTTGAACTCTATGATGAACAACGTGATTTTGAATGGGAAAATGCATATGAGGAGGAGTTGCGAAATCCATCTTTAGAGATACCGCAAAATGCCTCTTTTGCAACACTTCCAAAGCTTATTAAAGATGCAAAATCATTTAAGGGAATAGAAAAAAGTTTGAGTAACTATCTCTATGGAGCAAAAAAAATAGAGCTGTTTCGTCAAAAGAGACTTAAAATGGAATCAAAGCCTCATCAAAAGCGCAGTGAATTTTTAGTAGAAGTTGCAGACAGAGTACGTGAGAAACGAGATATGCAGATCGATAAGATAGAAAAGCGTTACAGTAAAAAGTTTCAAATATTGCAAAAAAAGCTAGAGAGACTGGAGCTAAAACTACAAAAAGAGCAAGAAGATGTCAGTTCTAAAACATCAGATACTCTTATTGATGTAGGTTTGGCTCTTTTTGGAGCTTTTTTTGGGAAAAGCAGCAGCTCAATGAGCAGTGTACGAAGAGGTGCGTCTGCATTTAAAAAGGGTAGAGATGTCTTTAAAGAGAAAGAAGATGTCAAAAATGTAACAGCATTACTGCTGCGTGCCGAAAATGATATAGAGGCACTGCAAAATGAACTGCAAGAGGAGATATCTATGATTGAAGAAAATTTTCATCTGGATAATTACATGATTGAATCATTCTATATCAAGCCAAGAAGAAGTGACATTGTCATTCATGATATTGCACTTCTGTGGCAACTCTAAATTTACAACAAGGAAAATATATGTTAGATACTATCTATCTGGACAATTCACTTCAAAACTGGTTACTCGCTTTTACAATTGCAGCGGGTTCTATAGTTTTTGCACGTCTACTCTACTGGGGTATTCAAAAAACGATTAAGGCTTATACAAAAAAGACAGCCAATGAACTTGATTTTCTTATAGTTGATATGCTTGAAGAGCCTCTCTCTTTGGCTCTCTCTTTAATTGGAGTTTGGTTTGCACTTGATGTTTTAAATATGAGTGAGGGTGTAAGAAAGTTTGTTGACAGTGTCTTTTACTTTTTGGTTATTTTTAATATTGCATGGTTTGCAACACGTCTTTTAGATGCTATAGTAGAGAAATATATTGCACCAAAAGTCAAAGAGAGTGAGACAGATCTTGATGATATTTTACTGCCTATTGTCAAAAAGCTTATAAACATCGCAATATGGGCGATTACTATCATTATAGGTATTGACAATGCGGGTTATAATGTAACAACAATGATTACCGGTCTTGGAATCGGAGGTTTGGTCTTTGCTCTTGCTGCCAAAGATGCAGTCTCTAACCTCTTTGGCGGATTTATCATCTTTAGCGACAAACCTTTTAACATCAATGAGCGTATTATTTTAAATGGTTTTGAGGGCTATGTTCGTGAGATTGGGCTTAGAAGTACAAAGCTTGAAACACTAGATGGTCGTATGGTGACGATGCCAAACTCAAAAGTTACAGATAATGCTGTTTTAAATGTCAGTAGAGAGAAGGGGAGAAAAGTTAAATTTTTTCTTGGTTTAACCTATGATACACAACCCGAAGATATGCAAAAAGCAAAAGATATCCTCAGTAAAATTCTTGAAGCCAATAAGCATACGCAAGATGCGGTGATTGCTTTTGATTCGTTTGGAGATTTCTCTTTAAATATTATGGTGATCTACTGGATCAAAAAAGGAAGTCCGATCGCTGCAACAAATGATGCTGTTAATATGGAGATTTTAAAAGAATTTAATGTTGCAAAACTTGATTTTGCATTCCCGACACAGACTGTTATTTTACAAAAGTAGCACATATCTTCTCTCTTCTTTACAAATAACTCTTTGGCAAACTTGTTATTGCTTTTGTAACCAATGAAGAGAGTGGTGCTTTGTTGAGGGAGTTGAGCGCTATCCAGATACTTTGAGGTTTTGCCTCTTCTAGATAGTACAGCTTTACAGTAAGTCTGTACTTTGTATAGGCGTGTTTAAAACTTTTGATAAAATTCTCCTCTATAGGATCAACGCTTGGAAGCTCAAGCATACCTTTATACATTTTTCCCTGACTTTTAACAAGTGCAATTTTTTTATCTTTTATGCAGATACCATAAAAGAGATCCATTGTCTCATAGTCTGTTTTTTTGGTCTGTGTATAGAGTTCAGGTTCCTCTTTACCCTGACAGTGCATTGCCAATGGGCACTCTTTGCAGTTTGGATTTTTTGGTGTACATACAAGAGATCCCAGATCCATCAAGGCTAAGTTGTGTGCTCGTGGCTCTTTGTCATTGAGAATCTTCTTGCCTGCGAGATGCAGTGCTTTTTCATTGGGGTTGAGGAGTGCATAGAAGCGTTTGATAACCCGTTTTATATTGGTATCGAGCACGACTACATTTTGATGGTATCCAAAGGCACAGATGGCACTGGCTGTATAACTTCCAATTCCCGGCAGTTTTAAAAGCTCTTCATAGCTTTGCGGCAGTGCATTGGGGCAGAGTTTTGCCGTTTTATGCAGGTTGCGTGCACGGGAATAATAGCCAAGACCGCTCCATGCAGCGATCACCTCCTCCTCTGTTGCTTGGCTGAGTGCTTTGAGTGTTGGAAATTTTGTTAAAAATTGCGGGTAGTACTCATCTCGTACTCGATTTACCTGTGTTTGTTGCAGCATGATTTCGCTGAGATAGATATGATAGATATTTTTTGTATTACGCCATGGGAGTTTATGGCGTCCAAACTCTTTATACCATTGTAGTAAACTCTGTTGCATTAGTGTAGCTGTCCTTTGATAAACTCTCTATAGTGACCCTCTTCTTCTTGAAGCTCCATATGCGTGCCACTTTGAACTATCTCTCCTTCATTGAGCAGGTAGATCATATCGGCATTTTGAATGGTACTGAGTCTGTGTGCTATGGTAATGACTGTTTTTTCTTTTAAGATAGGCTCAAGTGCTACAAAAAGTTTTGTCTCTGTATGTACATCAAGAGCTGAAGTTGACTCATCAAAGATAACAACACTCGGATCGGCTATAAGCATACGGGCAATGCTAAGACGCTGTTTCTGTCCGCCTGAGAGGCGTACTCCATGGTGTCCGACTAGTGTCTCCAAGCCCTCTGGCATACTCTCCAGCATCTCATCAAGTTGTGCAATATGGAGAGCTTTCTTGATCTCTTGATTGCTGATTGTTTCATCACCCATAGTGATGTTAAACCGTAGAGTGTTGTTAAAGAGTATGGGCATTTGCAGTACAAGAAAGATCTTTTCTCTGAGTGTATGTTTGTCTAGATCTTCAATATTGTAAGTGTTATATTGCAATGATCCGGATTTTTTTTCATAAAAGCTTGCTATCACTTGAGCAAGCGTTGTTTTACCACTTCCACTCGCTCCAATAAGAGCAATCTTTGATCCGTAGGGAATAGTAAAAGTGATATTTTTGAGAATCTCTTTTTGACTGTTATCATAAGCAAAGTTGAGATTCTTTAAGGCAATATCGAGTTTTGTACCCTCTATCTTTTTTACTCCATTATTTTCAAGTTTGAGTTTGAGAACCCTGTTGAGTCTCTCAAGTGCTGCTTTTGCAGCAGAGTAGCTGTACTGCATAGAGAGAATATCTTGCACAGGAGTCATGATAAACCAGATATAACCAAACATCGCAAACATCATACCAATGCTTAAATCGCTATAGGCAACAAGAAGAAGACCTGCTGCACGAATAAGCTCAAAGAGTGAGAGAAAAATTGTGTAGGAGAGTTTTTCATAAGCAACACTTTTAAAGCTGTACTCATTGGATCGTTCTTGAATTTTCTTTGCCTGTTCGATCGCTTTTGAAAAGAAGTAGGACTCTTTATTACTCGCTTTTATCTGTCCAAAAAGCTCCAAAGTCTCTCCGACATCCTCTTGAAACTCTGCTATTGCTTGATTCTCCTGACGTTTGAGCTCTCCAGCACGCCTTGACATCTTTTTACTTAAAAACATAATAAGCGGCTGTACAAACAAGATAAGCAGACCCAAAAGAGGATTGATAGCAATCATAACGATCCCCACAGTAAGCAGGGTAAGAATAGATGCTACAAAACGGCTTGTCGCATTGATTAAAAAGGTATCCAGGGTATTGATATCAGTAATTAGATTTGCAGTAATTGCTCCACTTCCGAGTGTTTCATACTCATTCATAGAGGTATGTTCAAGGTGGCTTAAGAGTCGTTTTCTGAGCATAAAAGTTACATATTTTGCAATGGCAGTAAAAGTTTTTGTTGTTACAACTCCTAAAATATAGTATAAAAAACGTAAAAATATAACTACAAAGACTACAACTGCAATGTAGTAAAAAGCAGAACCGCTTCCAAAGAGTTTGTCGATAGTTGGAACAATATATTCGGGCTTGTGCAGCAGTACTTCATCTACCATAACAGGCAGCATTAAGGGGATAGGAATGCTTATAATAATAGCAATCAGTGTCAGGAGTTGCCCGTAAAAAAAGCTGCTTTTTTTATGAAGTGTCACTCTTAAAAGTGATTTGATATCAAAAAAATTTTTATTCATGAAGCGAATTATATCGGATAAAAGCAGAAACTTGCTTTGTAAAAAAAATATAATTTAGATATAATCTAGCATTAGAAAAATAATAAGGGGAACTTATGAAAAAGATTTTTTTACTCTTTTTGCTTATCTGCATGGGATCAGTGAGCATAAATGCTAAAGATACAAGGCAGGGAAAGAAAAGCCTCGAAGAGGTGTTAAAAGCAAAGCATGTCAAAGAACAGCTTGAAAAAGAGAAGAAGTTTGCAAAAGAGCAAAAATTTTATCAGGCTGATGAGTATGATTTCTCAGAGCAAGAGATAGATCCTAAAGATTTAGATACTATCGAGGTAATTGAACCTGAGAATGATTTTGATATTACAGATGTTTACAGGGATGATATCTAATCATCCGCTGCATGAGCAAGAACAGCTTTGGCAATACGTGAAAGTGTTTCATCTTTGCCAAGCACTGCCATAACTACATCAAGACCCGGTCCGCTGAGTTTGCCAAGCAGTGCAACACGAAGCGGTTGACCGATCTTTCCAAATCCGATCTCCATCTCCTCTACAACTTTTTCCATAACATGATGATAATCACTTGGAAGGTGCAGCTCTTTTGCCTCTTCAAGTCTGTTTGCAAAGACTTCAAGTACTTCAATAGCATTGCCTTTAAAAGCTTTTTTGGATGCTTTTGGATTATACTCTGTCGGTGCAGTTATTATTTCATTGATCAGGTCTGCCAGCTCTTTAAGTGTTTTTGCACGCTCTTTGAGTGCATCTAAAAGAATCTCTTTTTTGTCGTGAGAGCTCAGAATTACACCAAAATCTTCTAAAAGTTCTGCAAGTTTCTCATTTGCTGTGTTTTTAATATAGTGGGAGTTGAGCCAGTCTAGCTTTTCTGTGTTGTAGATAGAGGCTGACTTGTTGATATCTTTTGGATCAAAAAGCTCTTTCATCTCATCCATAGAAAATATCTCCTGATCGCCGTGACTCCAGCCAAGACGTACAAGAAAATTCAGCAGTGCTTCAGGAAGGTAACCCATCTCTTTGTATGCCATTACATCTGTTGCACCGTCACGTTTAGAGAGTTTTTTACCCTGTTGGTTATGAATCATCGGTACATGGTAGAACTTTGGTATATCAAAACCGAGTGCTTCATAAACAACTATCTGTTTTGGAGTGTTTGAGAGGTGATCATCTCCGCGGATAACCTCATTGATCCCCATTAAAGCATCATCGACTGCTACAACAAAGTTGTATGTAGGGCTGCCGTCAGCTCGTGCAATGACAAAGTCATCCAAGATATCTTCGGCTTGAAAGACTACATCACCTTTTACTCCGTCATGAACAACGATCTCACCGCTAAGTGGTGCTTTAATGCGGATAACCGGTTCTACACCCTCTGGAGGAGTGCCATCAAAGTCACGGTATCTACCATCATACTTTGCACGCTGTTTATTTGCCATTTGCTCTTCACGCAGAGCATCAAGCTCCTCTTTTGACATATAGCATTTGTATGCTTTACCCTCATCAAGCAGTTGTTGTATATATTTTGCATAGATTGCATCACGTTTACTTTGGTAAGTGATCTCTCCGTCAGCCTCAAGTCCAAGCCAGTCAAATGCTTTTAAGATAGCTTCTGTAGCCTCCTCAGAGTTTCTTTTTTTATCTGTATCTTCGATACGCAGAACAAATTTTCCATTGTTTTTTCTAGCCCAGAGATAAGAAAAAAGAGCAGTTCTAAGCCCTCCGATATGCAGGTATCCGGTAGGAGATGGAGCAAAACGAGTAACAACCATTGTAAGCCTTTATAGTATAATTAGTGGAATTTTAGGCTATTGTTGGTTAAAGGTTGGTAAAATACATTTAATAAATGCGAAAAACAAAACAGGTAAGTGAATTTAAATGATAAAATTAATTTTGGCACTTTTTGCAGTAGTTTCACTACAGGCAAAAGTATATGACGGGGTAGCAATAGTTGTAGAAGATAAAGCAATAACTCTGCTAGATATTAAAAAAGAGATGCAGACAGATCATATTAGTGCAAAAAAAGCAGCTGATTTGCTGATCCGTAAAAAATTAGAGAACATTGAGATCAAACAGCGCGGTATTACTGTAACATCTTCAGAGATCTATGCAGATATAAAAGAGATGGCTGAGAGAAATCATATGAGTGTCAGTGATTTTTATGATGCAGTGCGTGAGGCAAATGGGCTTAATTCTGAAGAGTTAAAAGCCAAGATTAAACAGAAACTGCTTTCGCAAAAACTCTATAATGCCATTGCTATGAGTTCTATGAGTGAACCGACAGAGAGTGAGATTAAAGATTACTATGAACTGCATAAAAACAGCTTTGAGCATCCTGCCTCTTTTGATGTAGTTATTTATGATGCAAAAAACAGAGAACTTTTAAAAGAAAAAGTTGATAATCCTATGTTTTACTCTCCTCAAATTGCAAGTAGTGAGCAGAGACTGCCTTATGATCGTATCTCTCCCGAACTTGCTTCACTGCTTTCAAAAACAGCAGTTGGACACTTTACACCTGTTATCCCAAACGGAAAAGGGGGGGTTATGAGTTTTTATATCAAATCAGTAGAATCAGCAGAGGATGCAGGACTGGAAAATATCAAAACGCAGGTTGTCAATGCAATTATGGCAGATAAACGGGAGTCTATTTTAAGTGACTATTTTGCACGTCTGCGTGACAATGCAGATATTAACATTATCAGAATGCCTCAATCATAATGTTAAGCGATAAAAATTTTATAAATATTGCCACAGAGATAGCATCCGCATCCAAATGTGTTTCCAAACAGGTTGGTGCAGTGATAGTCAAAGACGGGCGAATACTCTCTACCGGATATAACGGAACACCGGCAGGGTATACAAACTGCTGTGATTACTGGAAAGGTGAGTATACTTCCGAGCATCATGAGTGGAGTAAGACCTATGAGATCCATGCAGAGATGAATGCTATTATCTGGGCGGCACGCAAAGGGATCAGTATTGAGGGTGCGACTATTTATGTAACACTGGAGCCTTGCAGTGAGTGCAGTAAAAATCTTATAGCCTCAGGGATCAAGCGTATTGTCTTTTTAAAAGAGTATGAGCATACACACTCTGCAACAGTTTCAAAATTTTTAAAAGACAATGGTGTCAGCATTGAAAAACTAGAGGTATAGTTGTTTCTAAATATTAATTCATATTCTATATTAATAATCTTCAAAATTCCCTTGTGCGGGTACCTCTACAAAAATAATATTTTTTTGTTATCTCCTAATATAATCAGCAAACCTTAAAGATATTTGGAAGAAAATATAAACAGGGCTAATAATAAATATAGCTTTAAATTGGAGGGGAATTATTAATGTTTGGTGCAAACACACAGAAGCTAGAAAATACGATAAAAGAGAAAAATCAGGAGATAGCATCTTTACAAGAAGAGCTAGAGAGTGCAAGAAACAGAATTTATGAGCTAGAAAGCAAGGCTCAAAATGCGCAGAGCGAACATATTATGAATCAGTTGATTATTAAATTGACAAATTCATTAACAGATGGTTGTGAAGATGACTTGCGTGATTTACAAAATGAACTCTCTGAATATCTTGGAGAGTTAGGTGATATAGATGAGAAAAATGAGACAAATAATGTTTTTACTACAAATGCCATAGATAGTGTTGATACTTTAAGCCAGACAATGAATACTCTGCTTGAGCATATTACAAGTACATTTGAACAGGTAAATACATTAAATACAAATGTTGAGAGTATCTCAGATGTTATCAACCTTATTAAAGATATCTCAGATCAGACAAACCTCCTTGCTCTAAATGCTGCAATTGAAGCGGCACGTGCTGGAGAACATGGGCGTGGATTTGCTGTTGTTGCTGATGAGGTAAGAAAGCTTGCCGAGAGAACACAAAAAGCTACAAGTGAGGTTGAAATCACTGTTCAGAGTCTTAAACAAAATACACAAGAGGTTCATGAACACTCCAAATCAATGGAAGAACTTTCAACACACTCTCATGATCAGATGGACTTTTTATCTCAAAGCATGGAAGAGTTACGTGAAAATACACGTATAATCTCTACAGAAAATAAAAATGTGACCTATGCCATATTTATGATTCTAGTGAAGCTGGATCACCTGCTCTTTAAAGCCAACGGATATAAAACAGTCTTTAGAAATGAGGTGAGTGATACCTTTGATTCAGAGAATGAGTGTAGACTGGGAAGATGGTACAGCAGTGGTAATGGAAAAGAGGTCTTTAGTTCTACACCAAGCTATAACAAGCTTGCTCAGCCACATAAAGCAGTACATGACAACATCAAAAAAGCGATAGGATGTGTTAAGACAAAAACATGTATAGATGAGGCTGAGAATGTTGAGAGATATTTTGAAGAGTCAGAAAAAGCGAGTAAAGCTGTAAGAGAGATTTTAACTGCGATGCTTCGAGAGAGACGCAGTATGAATGATAAATAGCGAAAAAGTAAAAGAGGCTTATGCCTCTAAAAACTCTTTTGCCAATTCGGGTGGACGGGCAATGATTGCTTTGTCCCCTTTAATAATAATAGGGCGTTCAATGAGTTTTGGATGTTCTGCCATTGCTTCGATGAGTTTTTCATCATCTGTTTCATCTTTGAGATTGAGTTCTTTGTAAATATCTTCTTTGGTACGCATCATATCTCTTGGTGATTTATATCCCAACATCTTAAAAACATTTGTGATCTGCTCCTTGCTTGGATGTTCTTCTAGATATTTAACAACATCTTTTGGTGTCTTTAATTCTTCTAAGATAGCAAATGCTTCACGGGATTTTGAACAGCGTGGATTGTGCCATATTTGTACTTGTTGCATAGTTTTCCTTTTTTTTATTGTAATTTTACACTATAATAATTCTACTTGATTAACAAAGGTTTTCTTATGAAAGATAATCGTTATATGAAACTAACTGAATTTGCAAAAGAGTTGTTAAACAAACGCTCACTAGAAGAGGGATTGCCTCTTATAGCAAAGTATGTCAAAGATGTTATAGATGCGCAACGCTGTTCTATTTTTATTTATGATGATGAAAATAATGAGCTTTGGACAACTATTTCTGATGGTATTGATAAGATAGTTATTCCTGCAGACAAAGGGATTGTAGGCTATACACTTAAAGTTAAAAAACCGGTAGTGACAAACGATCCCTATTCACATGAAGCATTTCTCTCCAAAATAGATCATGAAACAGGTTTTATAACAACAAGTATTATAACTGCACCTATTTTTGATTCAAACAGAAATATTATAGGTATTTTAGAACTACTCAATAAAGAGGGTGGCTTTGATGATGAAGATGTGAAGTTTATGATCTTTTTTGCCCATTATATAAGTGGTTTTTTAGAACTTTTAAAGAGCTATCTAAAACAAGAGGATATGCATGAAAAAGTATGAACATATAGCAGAGTTTGGAAAAAAGCTTATTGCTTTTAATGAGGTAGAGAGTGTTTTGGAGCTGATAGCAGACGAGGCAAAGTATTTGGTTGATGCGGATCGCTGTTCGATCTTTATTGTGGAGAGTGAAGATAAGATTTTATGGACAAAACACAGTGACGGCATAGGAAGGATAGTTCTTGGTTTGGAGACTGGAGTTGTCGGTGCTACCTACGATACAAAGAGTCCTCAGATTGTAAATGATCCCTATAAAGATGAGCGTTTTTTAGCAAATATTGACAAAAAAAGCGGTTATATGACCAAAAATATGATTACCATTCCTATATTTAACTCTAAAAGAGAGGTGATGAGTATAATGCAGCTTCTGAATAAAAAAGGGGCTGATTTTGACAAGGCAGACCTTGATTTGTTGACTTTTTTTGCTAATTATGTGAGTGGAAGTTTGGAACTTGTCCTTTTGAGTGAAGAGAGATAAGCGGTTAGATCTTATGGAGTATTTTGAAAAAGCCTCTTTTATTTATGATGATGAGTCTGAAAATCTTATAGAATTTGTTTGCTCCAATAGTTTTGGAACAGAGATTGAGGCCTTACATATAGATAAATTTTTAGCCCTTGATCCGCAGTCACTAAACAAGAGAGAACATGTTGTAATAAGTATTGCAGAGAGAAATATTCACTCCTTTTTGGAGTGTGCCGTTGCGTATAGTTTCTCCATAGGAATTTTACCTACAAATGAGCAAAAAGAGTTTATCAAAAGTATATATGCAAGCAGTGATATGCAGAAGAATCTAGATATTGCCTTGCAAAACAATCCAAAGAGTGTTGATCTTATCAGAGCAAATGGTGATATTGTCTATTCGCAGGGTCTTGTCGGATTTGTACCTTTGATAGGAAAAAAGCTCAAACAGACAAGAAGCTCAACATTTCAGGCTCTACTTTATGCAGTAAAAAAGTTTTTTTCTATAGAGTTACAGAAGTTTGAGATCACAACTGCAAACGGGAAAAAGGTGATAACTGCAGGAAGTGCCATTGTTGTTTTAAACCATACAAGCAGTATTCTGATTTCTAAGATATTTAATATAAAGCACTCTATGCGAGATGGACAGATTACACTTGTTATTGTCTCTCCTTTTTCTGTTTTGGAGTATATTAAGCTGCTTGCCTCTTTTTTTATGCCACAAAAAGAGAGTAGTGTAATTCCAGAACCTATAGGGTATATGAAGAGTAAAAGTTTTGAAATTAAAGCGAGTAAAAGCAAAAAAATTGTTTTTCAAAATAACCAAAGATCTTCATTACCTGCAAAACTTGAAATCTTGCCAAATGCTATAAAAATAAATGCGAGTGAGGAGTTTTGGAAAAATAATGAACAGATCAATGCTGCAAAAGAGACAATAAAAGTTACTAATCTTCCTGATAAAAATGAAGCAAAAAAATATATGGGAAAACATATACCTTTTTTTAGTTTTGCTTCAGAAGAGCGATTTAAAGAGCTTTTTCAGATTTTACGAATAGATGCAAAACTCAATCATACATTTTTATCTTTAATGGTTTTGAGTACAATTTTGGCAACATTTGGTCTTTTTGCAAACAGTACAGCTGTGATTATAGGGGCTATGCTGGTTGCTCCTTTAATGACACCTATAGTTTCTGCAGCCATGGGACTTTTACGAGCAGACACTGCTATGATCCAAGACTCCCTGTTTAAGATCATAACAGGGGTAGTGCTTGCTTTGGGGGCATCTTCATTCATGGCTTTTATGCTGCCTTATTCACAGATAACACCAGAGATGAAGATGCGGATCAATCCTACTTTGCTTGATCTTGGTGTTGCCATACTCTCTGGCGTAATAGCAGCATATGCAAAATCTTTTAAAGAGATCATTCAAAATCTTGCAGGGGTTGCTATTGCTGTTGCTTTGGTTCCGCCTTTGGCCGTTGCCGGAATTGGACTTGGGTATGGAGAGTTAACGCTTTTTAAGGGAGCATTCCTTCTCTTTTTTACAAATCTTGTTGGTATTATTATCGCTGCAGTTATAACATTTAATGTGCTTGGGTTTTCAAGTGTTGTTAAGAGTAAAAAGAGTGTTATCTTTATATTTTTACTCCTTCTTGGTGTGAGTTATCCTCTGTATCTCTCTTATGATCGGATGTTGCAAAAGTATCAAATAGCACAGACGCTAAAAAATCACCGTTTTATAGTCAATAATAAATATGTAATTATACGGGATGTTAATATTAATTTTTACGAAGATATGAAAGCATTTAATATGAAAATAGTGGTAAGAGAGGCGATGAACAGAGCTGATTTAGAAGAGCTTAAGGAGGATATTGAGAGGCTGTTTGGGGATAAGCTTTTTATTAAAACAGAAGTTGAGTATATCTTATGAAACAACTTTTACTTATGTGTTTGTTACTCTTTTCCTTTTTTGGATGTACACAGCAAAAGAGGGTTCATCTTAGTGGAAAAGTTGTGAAGATAGGGGTATTGGCACCACTTAGCAGGGAAAATAAAAGGTATGGATATCAGAGTCTTTTAGGGCTTGAATTCGCTAACAAACATAAAACAGTGTTAGCTAACGGAGATGAAATTGTTTTAGAGATCGTAGATACAAACAGTTCTTCACAAGGAACACAAAAAGCACTGCAATCGCTACTGGATAAAAATGTTACAGCCATTATATCTTTTGTGGGAAGCGGAAATATGTTAGCACTTAAAAATATGCTGCATAAAACAGATACACCAATGATTGTAACACTGGCTACGAATGATGAGATTACAACTTTAAATGATTCTATTTCTCAGATCTGTATGAGTAATCAAAGAGAAGCACTAGTTGCCGCTCACTATATAAAAGATGAAAAATTTATTAATAATGTTGGTATTTTATATTACAAAGAGAACCCTTATTCGTTTGCACTGACTCGCCAATTTCGTGATTATTACACTAAGATCCATGGAAAAGAACTCTTCTGTTTGGATTTTTCTAGAAGAAATGCACTACAAAAGTTACAAAGTAAAGATCTTAAAAATGTAAAGATGATCTTTAGTGTGCTTAATGCAAAAGAGAGTGTAAAAGTATTGAAAATTTTACAAAACAGTGATACAAAACTTCTTTTTAGTGATGGAGCTCTCAGTTCTGCTAAAGAGATGCTAAAAGATGATCTGCACTATTTTGAGGGTTCTTATATCATCGAACATTATGCACATGATATGAGAGGCACAAAAGATTATAAAAGCTTACAATGCTTTTTGTCCAATAAAAATTTACAAGATAGCAGTTATGCCTTTTTGGCATATGATGCCTATGCCCTTTTATACTACACTTTACAAAACTGTTCTGGATATAAGCGAGAGTGTATTAATGCACTTTTTCAAAACAGCGATATTATTGAGGGAATAGCAGGCAACTTTAGCATGGAGAATGCTAAAGCAAAACGCAAAATATATATAGACAAGATAGAAAATCTGCGTTTAAAGCGTGAGATTGTTACTTATTAAGAGCTTGGTTTGCATCATATGCAAGGCGAATAACACCTACAGCATAGTTGGATGAGTTGTTGTAGCGCATAACTTTTTTAACATACTGTTTAAGATACTGTAACTCTGCTCTGTCTTTTGTAAAACATTGATAGCGTTTGCCGCTACGACTTTTTTCATATACAAAAGAGGCATTTTCATTTTGAAATGCATACTCATACCAGTCAGACTCTATTGTATGCATATCTTGAATTTTTGAAAAATCCATTAATGTATCAAAACCTGCCTTTTTATGTAAAAATTTTGCTACAGAGATGATTGCATCTTCCATCATGTTGAGATCAGCTACACTGTTTTTATAGCCTTCTGCGTAAACAAAAGAGTTTGGCATAAATTGGGGTATGCCAACTGCTCCTGCATAAGAGCTTGGTAAGTTACACTCGTTGGGAGTAACTCCTTTTTTGTAACAGTGTACAATTATTGCGGCCATATTTGTTTTACTCATTTTATGGAGCCACTTCTCTCTTGATGTTTTTGGATCGGTACGTGTGAGAATAGTATTAAAGACTATAAAAGCATCATGTGTTGGTTTGATACGACCAAGTTTTGTCTCTTTGAGTAAGATAGCAGCAATAATCTCTCTGTTTACACCGTATCTCTTTTCTGCAAGATCATAGACTTTTTTGTATTCTTGTAAATTTGCCACCATTTTAGGTACATATTTAACTAGGACGTTATTTGCCTTTTTCTCTTTTTCTCTATGGTATTTTATTTTTGATGGTTGAATATATTTCCATGTGATCTCATCAAATTTTTGTGTTTTAAAGTAGGAGAGTAAAAATTGGTTTGCATAGTCATAAGAGACACCTGCTTTTACAACTTTTTTACAGATATCACTGTAGTCAGGGTTTTTAAAGTCACAGTTGTCATATTTTGCAAAGAGGCTTGTTGTTAGTAGTAAAAGCACTATATTAAAAAGTTTCATTTATCTCTTTTAATCGCTCAGGTGTGCCAATATCGTGCCACACGCCAGTATAAAGCTCTGCTGTGAGGGCTTGTTTATCTGCTAGCTCACGCAGTAGCGGAGCTAGCGGGGCCTTTTGTTCTTGTTTACCTAGAAACATGTTAGGATGATAATATCCTATACCTGAAAATGTAAACATATTTCGTTCCACATTTGTAAGTAAACCATTTTTAATGCCAAAATCGCCTTTTTGGTTATGTGGGGGATTTGGAACCAGGATGAGATGTGCCAGACTCTCTTTGAGATCAAAATTTGGTTCAAATGTATAATCGCAATAGATATCTCCGTTAATAACTAAAAAAGGCTCCATCCCAAGCAGCGGCAGTGCTTTGACAATGCCACCAAGTGATTCCAATGCTCCGCTCTCCTGCTCATCTGAGTAGAGGAGTTTTACACCGTAGCGTGATCCATCACCTAAAGTTTTTGGAATAAGATGTCCCAAATGTCCAAGATTGATAACGATCTCATGAAAACCGGCCTCACGTAACCGCTCTATATGATGAACAATTAAAGGCTTCCCTCCAATTGGCAGAAGGGGTTTTGGAATCATATCGCTAAGCGGACGCATGCGTTCACCGCGTCCTGCTGATAAAATCATTGCTTTCATGCTGTTTTTTCTTGAAGGAGTTTTGCAAGTTCTTTTGTTTCATCATATTTCTGTGCAGTATCAAGCAGATAGTGCAGTGTAAGTGGAATATCTTTAAGATAGCCATCTTTGCCGTCACGCAGGTGCAGACGAGAAAATATACCAAGAACTTTTATATGTCTTTGTATTCCCATAAAGTCAAACCACTTTATAAAAAGCGCATCAGATGTTTTTGGAGAGACTCTGTCTCGAAAGTAGAGAACAAGATCCAAAATGGCATTTCGCTCAAAACGTATATAACAATCTTTTAAAAGAGAGACTAGATCATAGGTCAGTGCACCGCTCATAGCGTCCTGATAATCAATAATTCCAAGTGTTTCATCCTCTTTTAGCATAATATTGCGGGAGTGATAGTCTCTGTGGACAAAGATGTTTTGTGGTTGGCTCAGTACTGTTTTGCTTATGGCATTGAGGGTGTTATTTAAAATTTTGAGTTCATTTTTTTGCAAGGAGATCCCAAGTTTTTTCTCAAGGTACCACTCTTGCATCAAATTCATCTCAAAATGTAAAAAATCTTTATCATACAGAGGCAATCCTCGTGTATCTGCTTTTTGAATTTTAAGTAGTTCATCTATTGCTTTTTTATAGAGATGTTGAAAATTATTCTGTGTTAGTTTTTGTAAAAGATCAACTGATCCAAAGTCCTCTATGACAAGGTAACCGTTTGTAAGATCTTTATCATAGATCGCAGGTACATTGACCCCGGCATTTGAGAGTCTTTGTGTTACATCCAAAAAAGGAGCAAGTGACTCTTTTTCAAGAGAAGCATCCATTAAAATATAGCTTTGTGAGCCTTTTGTCAAACGGTAATATTTACGAAAACTTGCATCAGCAGAAGCTGTTGTAAAGATGAAGTCTGTATAGTTTTTTTCTATAAAAGATTTGATCATTTTATTACCATAAATTTTTGATGTGTATCTTGCAGTGTTGTAAGATTTGTCTGAATTTTTTTATAGATCAGCGGAAGTGCCAAAGGTGCATTTTTATCATTGTAAAGCATAATACAAGAGAGCTCTATAGAGTGCTGAAGATTTTTGTCTTTTTTTATATTGTCAAGAAGTTCTTTGTAGATTTTTTGTATATCTCTTGGATCATAAGCTTTTGTAAGAACTCCAAAGTGAGCACTGAAGAGATGGGCAATAACAGCATTTTTAAAGAGTGTCTCTTTTAGGAGCGTAGAGAATTTTTTAAGCAGTCTGTTTGTATTATGAAAGCCGTAAAGGTTATTGATTTTTTCAAAATGATTAATTTTAATGTATAAGATCCAAAAAGACTCCTCTCTTTTTTGAAAAGTTTTTATCTGCGAATCGAAATAGAGTCCGTTATAGAGTTTTGAGAGTGGATCTGTGATGCTAAGCTGAGCCAGCTTTGACTGTTTTGCTCTGATCTCTTCAAGATAGGCTATATTTTGAATTTGGACTTTTACACGTGCTTTGAGTTCAAGTGCATTAAAAGGTTTTGTAAGGTAGTCAGCACCACCGACCTCAAAAGCCTTTGTAATATAGCTGATATCTGTCTGGGCAGTTAAAAAAATTATGGGAATATCTTTTGTCTTTTGCTCCTCTTTAAGCATCTTACACAGTGTAAATCCATCTGTTTTTGGCATGTTTATGTCTAAGAGTATAAGAGATATGGAGTTTGTTGAAATGAGAGAGAGTGCCTCTGTTGCATTAAATGCTTTGAAGAGTTTATACTCCTCCTCTTGAAGATATAAAGCAGCGAGTTCTACATTTATCTCTTCATCATCAACTATTAAAATTGTAAAGTTATTGTTTGTTTTCATAATTTTATTCTACTGAAAAAAAGCTAAAAAAGTAATTGTATGTTACAATATTTTTATGAAGCATTTTGTATTGACCCAAAAAGAGATTAAAGCATATAAAAAGATAAAAAAAGTTGCCAAAAAAAGCAGTTACCGATCCCTTCTGATCCAGCTATATTTTGGTATGACCGAGAAAAAAAAGATCCAAAAATGGCTTAAAAAAGTAAAAGAAGATTTTCCCCAAGCTCTTATTATAGGATCCACAACCGCCGGTGAGATTGCCCATGCAAAAATGTATGAGAGAGATTTAGTTCTCTCTTTTTCATTTTTTCAAGAGACAAAACTTAAAGCTACTTATACAGAAGATATAGATGCTGATGCAGGAAAAAAAGCCGCAAAAACCATCTATACAAAAAATACAAAAGCAGCCATTGTTTTAAGTGAAGGTCTTCATGGTGAAGATTACGAAGCTTTTATTCAGGCATTAAAGAGTTATCGTTGCGATGTAATAATTGCAGGTGGTCTTGCAGGTGATAATTTTGAGTTGAAGAAAAGCTATGTGGTCTTAGATGATAAGATCTATGAAAGAGGTGCTGTTGCTATCTCTTTTTCTTCAAAAAAACTCTTTGCATCAAGTCAGTATAACCTTAACTGGAGACCAATAGGCAAAAAATTCCATATAACTGAAGTTGAAGCCAATATCGTTAAAAAAATAGACAATTTACCGGCATTACATTTTTTTGAGAAATATCTTGGTAAAGAGATTTTACATGAAAATGAGTTGGCACTGCCAAATTTTCAACTTCTTTTTAAAGAGGGTGATACTACAGTTGCAAGAACGCCCATGGCTATTGAAGGTGAGAGTATTGTATTTGCCGGTCCGATCTCCAAAGGTCAAGAGGTACAGTTTGGTTTTTCAAATGAATCTTCTGTTCTTTTGGCTGCAGATGAACTGCGTGAAGAGATGGCCAGCTCACCGGCGGAAGCTATCTATATATTTTCCTGTATAGCCCGAAAAACTCTGCTTGGAAAAACACTTGAAGAGGAGTTTAACTCTTTTGAAGATATCGCTCCTACGGCAGGTTTTTTTACCTATGGTGAGTTTTATTCCAAAGATGAAAGAAGTGCACTTTTAAACTGTACAACAACGATTTTGGTACTCTCTGAGAGTAAAACAAAAGTAAAACTTTTAAAAGGAACAAAAAAGCGCCGTACACGAGAGACACTTACTTTTGATGCTCTTTCCCACTTTATAAAACAGACCTCTTTTGAACTGGAGCAAAATATACGTTTGATGAACCAGTACAAAGATGTTGTTGATATCTCTTTTCTTGTTTCAAAAACAGATAGAGACGGCAATATTACCTATGTCAATGAGAACTTTTCCAAGGTTAGCAAGTATACGAAAGAGGAGCTGTTGAGGAAAAACCATAATATTGTCAGAGATCCAAATGTCAGCTCTTTTATCTTTAAGAAGATGTGGCAGACAATAACTGCAGGTAAGGTTTACAAAGGTAAATTTTCAAACAGAGCCAAAGATGGAACACTCTACTATGTAGATGCTACTATTATGCCTATTATGGATGAAAATGGCGCTATAGAGGAGTATATAGCTATTCGTCAGGATATTACCAAACAGGTACAGGCAAAAATCAGAATGCAGGAGAAAGAGCGGCTTATTCGTGCTATTTTTGATAATCAGGAGAGTATAGTTATTCATGCTTCCAAACTCAATGGAATGCAGAGTGTAAATAAAAAGTTTTTTGACTACTTCTCATTCAAAAGTTTTGAAGATTTTAAAGCACAACACAGTTGTATCTGTGATCTCTTTATAGAAGAAGAGGGGTATATCTATCTTAAAAAGTATCCTGATTGGCTTGAGATGATAGCAAAAGATGAACAGAGTGACTATAAGGTGAAAATGCGTGCAAAAAATGGCAAGATTCATATCTTTACCATTAAAGTAAAACCTATAGCAAATGAGTATATTATCAACCTTTACGATATTACAAAATTAGAAGAAGCACTGCTTCAGGCCTACTCTTCAGAGAAAGCAAAAAGTATATTCCTTGCCAATATGTCACATGAGATCAGAACACCGCTGAATGGTATTTTAGGGTTTACAGATCTTTTAAGCAAGCAAGAGTTGCCGGGTGATGCAAAACGCTATGTCAATATTATTCATAAAAGCGGTGAGACTCTTTTGAGTGTTGTGAATGATATTTTAGACTTTTCAAAGATAGAGAGCGGGGAGCTTTCATTATATGAGACACCTAGTGATCTTTTTGAGGCAATGGAAGTTGCCGTATCTACTTTTGCTTCTGTATCGAAGAAAAAGAAGATTAACTATTATGTTTTTATAGATACAAATATTCCAAAAAGTGTTGTTTGTGATGTTCAGAGACTCAAACAGGTAATGAATAATCTTATAAGCAATGCAATTAAATTTACTCCTGAAAACGGAGAAGTTTATGTCCGCATTGATGTTGTTTCACAAGGGAGTCAAAGCGTAAAAATTCATTTTAGTGTCAAAGACAGCGGTATAGGAATAGCAAAAGAGAAACTTGCAAGTGTTTTTGATGCATTTTCTCAGGCAGACAACTCCATCAGCAGAGAGTTTGGAGGTACAGGTTTGGGACTTGCAATCAGTAATCAGTATATTAAAATAATGGGATCACAAATAGAGCTTCAAAGTGAACTTGGCAAGGGAAGCGAATTTAGTTTTACACTTGATTTTGATGTTGTTGATGCAACTCGATCGCTTCGCAATTTTGATATAAAAAGTACAAATATTGCTGTATTAAATTCGCATGAGGGTATATCATGTGGTATTAATGAGATTGTCTATCGCTATTTGGATGCATGGCAGTGTGATTATAAAGAGTGTGATGAGATAGATGAAATTAATGAAAGTGTTGATATCTTAATTGTCTGTGCGAAATTTTTTCAAAAACAGCAGGAGTGCTACAAGCTGTTGCAAACGTGGCCAAACCTTAAAATGATCTATATAGAAGGAACTCAAAAGAGATTCTCTTGTGAGCATGAACGATTCTATTTTATAGAACAGCCAATGACAGGATCTGCACTTTTTGATAGACTGGTCTCTTTGATGGATCAAGAGTTTTTTGAAGCAGAACATGAACAAAACAGTGCCTTAAAACAGTATAGAGGTGAGGTTTTAATTGCAGAAGACAATGAAACAAACCAGATGCTTATCTCCATTTTACTCAAGGAGAGAGGTGTTGATTTTACAATAGTTGAAAATGGGGAAGAGGCTCTTGATGCAGTAGAGAAAAACGGTAGATATGATTTGATTTTTATGGATATCAATATGCCTTTGCTTGATGGAATAGGTGCTACAAAAGCCTTAAGAGAAAAGGGATATACAGCTCCGATAGTATCGCTTTCTGCAAATGTGATTGAGTCTGATACAAAGGCTTTTAAAGAAGCAGGAATGGATGATGTCTTAAAGAAACCTATTATTCCAAATGAACTTGAAAGTATTTTAGAAAAGTATCTAGAGACTCTTCAAAAAGAGAGAAAGGAGAGAGAAAAATTTGACACAATAGATCCAGAAGCTATTGCGAAGTCTCTTTTTATCGGGGATGTTGCCATCATAAAAAATCTTCTTAAAACACTTCAAAAAAGTTTTGAAGATATTCTTGTAGAGTTTGAAGCCAAAGGTTTTGACAAAGAGTCTTTACATAAACTCAAAGGTGTTGCAGGAAATATGCGTCTTGAAATACTCTATGCTTTGGTCTGTGAGGTAGAAGACCAAATGGAATCTCTTTCTCAAAAAGAAAAAGAGTATTATCAAGAACGTCTTAAAAAACACCTGCATGCAGCTCTCAAAAAGATAGCCGAAATCTAGGGTTCGTATAGAGCACCTAAGAGCAGTGCTTTATAGGAACCCGTAATAGGAGTTAAAAGTAGTTTTTCTTTATGTATCCGTTTGTATGCCAGCCAAGCAAAGATCATAGCTTCAAGAAAATCACTGTTAATACCATATTTTTCACTCAAAGAGAGTTTGGCTTTGCAAAGAGTTTGCAAACGTTGCATTAAAAAGCTGTTTTTTGCACCGCCCCCGCAAATGATAAGCTCATCACTGCCTAAGCGGTTTACTGCATTTGCGATAGTTGTCGCTGTCAGTTCAAGAAGTGTTCTTTGAATATCGGCTGAGGGAATATCTTGAAAATTTTGCAGGTAGGTATTGAGCCATGAGAGATTAAAATACTCTCTTCCTGTACTTTTTGGAGCCTCTTTTAAAAAATAGGGATCTTTGAGCATGTTTTGCAGAAGTTGCATATTGAGCTTACCGCTTTTTGCAAAGTTGCCCTCTTTGTCATAAGCTTTGTTTTGGATCTTTTGTATAAAGCTGTCCATTAAAACATTCCCGCAACCTATATCCCAGCCTGCAAACTCTTTTGAAAGGGTGGTTATATTTGCCATTCCTCCAATATTTACAACAGCTATATTTCTCCCCTCTTGTGTAAAAACTTCTTTATGAAAGAGGGGTGCAAAAGGAGCACCTTCTCCGCCATGTGCGATATCTGCTCCCCGAAAATCAGCAACAGTTGTAATGCCGGTTTGTGATACAACAACATTGGCATTGCCAAGTTGCATAGAGAAGGGATAGCGGGACAAAGGTTCATGCCATAGTGTCTGTCCATGCAATCCAACAGCAACAATATCATCTGAAGTCAGTTTGTTTTGTTCTAAAAGGACAGAGACGGCATCTCCAAAAAGTAAGCCGAGTTTGACATCAAGTTCACCAATACTTTGCAGGCTTGTTTTGTTTTGAATAGTTGCTAATATTTCATCTTTGAGATCAGGGGGAAAGGGGTGCTCATAGGATGCCTGCAGAGTGCATTGCCCCTTTGTGATCTTGCAAAGAGCAGTATCTACACCATCAAGGCTTGTTCCGCTCATTATGCCAATATAAAGTGCCATTTAAACTCCGTTGTATTGTAGATTTTTTTCATCTTTTGCAAATTGCATTATAGAAAATGAAACGAGTGTACCAAGAAGCAGCTGCCAGGCAAAGCCTATATGCAAATCAAAGATATAGGGCTGAAGAGCTAAAACTGTTAAAAAGCCTCCAAGCAGTGCCGGGAGTACAGTTTTTGCAGAACCTCTTTTTGTAAAAATTGCAGAGAAGTAGACGCCTAAGAGACCGGCATAGGCAAAACTCATGACTCCAAGGGCAAAGCCAATAAGAGAGAGATCACTTGAGCGTTGCCAAAAGTAGCTGATGAGTGCCATAAGTGTTAAGATAAGGGCAAAGAGTAAAACAGCATTGCGAGAAGCATTTAAAAAGTGTGCATCTGATGTATGGGGAAATTTTTTGAGACGGTATGGTTTGTAGATATCTTCAACAGCCACACTTGCCATTGCGCCAAGAACAGAGTTTGTACTTGAGAGTGCTGCTGCAATTGCTCCAACAGTTACAAGCCCCCGCAGACCCTCAGGCATCTCATTGAGAATATAGTACATTAAAATTGTGATACTCTCCCCTTGAAAACTTTGTTTGATTGGAATGTTTTGGTAATGAAGATACAAAAGTGCTCCAATACCCAAAAAGAGCAAAACAATAGGAATAGTCAAAAAGATAGAGAGATAGAGGGATGTTGTTGCCTCTTTTTTGTTTTTACAGCTTAAAACGCGTTGTGCTATATCTTGATCAAGTCCAAATGCGGCAATATTTAAAAGAAGCCATCCTCCAAGCAGGGCACCGATACCAAATTTTGCACTCCATGATGTGTCAATAAAGTGGAGTTTGTTTGCATCTTTGAGACTCTCTAAAACAGAGATATCTCCCAAAGAGACATAGAGATACCAAAAGAGTAAAATACCTGCTCCAACATATGTAACAGCTTGAATGATATCACTGTAGATAATAGATTTTATACCGCCAAAATAGGCATAAAGGAGTGCTCCTCCAATAAGCAGCAGTATAGAGACAAGCATATGTAGCAGAGTTATATCCAAAAAAAGAATCATACTTACCGCAAGTGCACCGATATAGAGTCGTGCTCCGCTGGCAAGAATACGACCCAATAAAAACATCACTCCTGCTTGTTTTTTTGCGCTTTGTCCATAGCGTTTTTCTAAAAGTTCATAAACAGTTACTGCTTGAATTGCATAAAATTTCGGTATAAGAAATTTTGCAATAAAAAAAACGGCAAGAAGTGCAGAGAAATAAAAGCCGATAAATGTAAAATCATGTGTATAGGAGAATTCAGGAGCCCCTAAAAAAGTAGCAGCAGACTGGCTGGTTGCGACAATGGAGATGGCAACACCAAAGAGTGGCATTGCATTGGATGCTACAAAGTAGTCCCGTGCATTTTTGATCTCAAAGCGGCTAAAGAGATAAGAGCTTATGGCTAAAATGGCAAAATAACTAAGAAAGACGAACCAATCAAGTGATCCAAAAGCACTATTCATCTGCACCCTTAAGACCTAAATCGCAAACACCTTTTCGTACTGCTTTCATAAATTTTTTTCCGGGATCAGCTTTGTTTGTTCTATAGCCAGCATCCTGTTCAAGCCAAAGCGGATTATTTTCCATTTTTCTGTATTCGTGATGACCAATAAGGTATTGAATTGTCGGATATTTTGCTTTGAGGTATTTGACAAGTGCAATATTTGCCTCTACCTGTGCAGGAGTAAGATCCTCTTTTTTGTTTGCTTCTCCTCCTACATTTTCAACACCTATTGCAGAGTAGTTAAGACCAATAACATGTCGTGCCATCCAGTTGTCAGGCATCAGCTGGTAGATAGTACCGTTGCGATCAATGAGGTAGTGTGCAGAGACATTGAGTGCTGATGCGGCAGCTATATCTTTTCTGTCTGTAAGAAGTTTTTGCGGATAGAGACGCTCAAAACTTTTGTTAAAGTCCATAACCGCAGTCCAGTGAAGAAGAATAATTTTGGGTTTTATTGTTATGTTGTCTACCTGCAGCCCGTAATGTTTTTTGATATAGGCTTTACTCATCTCTTTACGCTCTTTTTTAAAGAGAATAGGTTTTTGAATAATAGAGTATTTTGTATGAAGATTTTCTATGCGTCTGTTTGCCTCTTTGATACGTTGCAGAGGAATTTTTTTGGCTTTTACCTGTTTATAAATGGTTTGTATGATTGTTTCTATGTTGTTGTGTGAGAGTTGGTTGCCAAAAAGGAGCATATCAACACCTGCATTGATGGCAAGACTTGTTGCCTCTTTTAGTGAGTAGTGTTTTGTAATGGCCTTCATCTGCATATCATCACTGATAATAATGCCTTTAAATCCGAGTTGATCCCGTAAAATATTTTGGTTTATTTTTCGTGAGAGTGTTGCTGGGTAGTTTGGATCAAGATTTTTGTTAAAGACATGCGCTGTCATAACGGCATCAAGTTTTTGTTCTTTGATAAGGATTTTATAGGGTAATAACTCTTTTTGCTGCCATCTGTTTGTTATATCGACAAAACCTTTGTGTGAATCAGTCAAAGAAGAGCCGTGTCCCGGAAAGTGTTTTGCAACAGAGATAATGCCTGCTTTTTTTTGCGAATCGATCAGCAGTGCCGCTATATGGGCTACTTTTTGTGGTTGGGATCCAAAAGAGCGCTGAAGTTGATAAATTACCTTGTTTTTTGGTTCAAGTGCCAGATCCAAAACCGGTGCAAAATTAATATTA
>Ga0256837_1000402_pt1 | contig 37496 bp, 46 predicted proteins | sample 4562384metaG_FD_185976 | JGI IMG/M metagenome (GOLD analysis project Ga0256837, IMG submission 185976) | Hydrothermal vent microbial communities from Guaymas Basin, Mexico - 4561-384 | ecosystem: Environmental > Aquatic > Marine > Hydrothermal vents | place: Mexico: Guaymas Basin | collected... | reverse complement strand
CTATACTCAAATACCATATATTGAAATTTTCAAAATGAAAACAGGTAAAAAAATGACGAGTATGTGAGATTAAAACGAGTAAAATCGCAAGAGTTCTAAAAAAATCTAAACCGTTATTTCTTTTTTGGGGCATTATTATTTTTTTTATTATATATTTTATCATAAAAATTTTTAGCAGGCATATACCCAAGTTCCGCCGATTTTTTTATTAATTTTTTCGCTTTTTTTCTATCAACTGTCAATTTATGAGTAAAATTATTAATAAATCCATTATAATACATCATTCCTAAATTATATAATATTACAGATTTTTCTTTTTTTGTAAGATTCTTCTTTAAGAGATTTTCTAAAATTCCAACTGCTTTTGCCTGATCAGGATTAACTCCTTTCCCATAATAATACATCATTGCAATATTATTCCGAGCTATTACACTATTACTTTTTTGATAAAGTTTATAAGCTTCTTTATAGTTATGGTTAACATACATTTTATTAACTTTTTCTAAATTAGAAGCAAATAAGAGCAAAGAAATCAGCAGAAAAAACGCAATACGCACATCTTTTCCTTTTGAAAAAAGAATAAGAGAAAAGCTCTTATTCTTGAACTTGGGTAGTAACAGGTATTACTCTATCTCTTCCACCATTAATAGTCATTATAACTACACCTTTAACTCCTGCGGTTGCCGTTACTAATGGAGAACATTTCATTTTACCATTTGGTGCGAAATCAGGATTTTTAGCTTGAGCAGCTGCTAAAATATCTTTTGTAAGCCATGCTGCCGCACCATTTGCTGGAACATATTTTTCACCATTTGGCATTGTAGCAGCTGGAACTTGAATATTTGCAACTGTTACACCATTATCATCCGTACAAGTCCAATAAACATTAGCATTTACGCTTTGACCGTTTGTAAGTCTAATTACAGTTCTAGTATCACCATTTGAAACCACATAAGGTATATCAACTTTGGTTCCTTTATAAACCCACTTACCAGCATCTTCGGTTGAACTATAACCCTTAGTAAATGAATCAGTTTCGTTTTTCAAGTTAAATCCAATATCAGCACTGAAAGTTGTTTCACTAAGAGGGGTATTTCCATCTACTGCAATAGTTAATGTCATGTTATTTTCATCGTTTTTCTTAGGGGTACTAGTATAATCAATGCCTGTTGCAGCCATTTTAAAGATTTTATTATCATCAATTACTAAGTCTTTTTGTGTTCCCTTAGTTACAGTATATGTTGTATTCTTCTTATCAATAGGTAATGCATTAGAAGCAGTTACATTAGCTAAAATTGCATAGTTTTTTACTTCATATTTTGCCTTACCAATTTTTGATTTATTGTCATAGAATGAAATAATAATCTTATCAGTCTTTTGCGTATTAGTTGTAGTTGATGTATTACATCCTGATGATGTTGTAGTTGTATTTTGTCCAAATGCAACAAATCCTGTTGCAGGGTCGATTTTAGCATTGGCTGGAGTTGCAACTTTTGCACATAGCTGCTCCACTCTATTTACAGTAGAGAGTTCATTACTTTCATCCTGTATCTCTTGAGAGTCACCACTGTATAATTGAAATTTAATTCCTACTTTCTCTGCATCAGGGTCTAACTTAAGTTTAAATCCATACTTTCCATCAGTCTTATTAGTATCAGTATTACAGATAAAATAAGTTTTTGAGTTACCCATCGTCTTATCAGCCTTAATTGCTTTAAACACTATTTTATTGTTTGCTTTATCAATGTGATCATATTCTAAAACACTAGTATTACTACTTTTCCCCGATTCACAAATACCTAAATTGTCAGTTTCATTTAAATCAACTGCTTTTACACCTGAAAAAGTAATATTTAACGTCGGATTGGATAAGGTACCAGCTGGAATATTGGTTGGCTCATATTTTTTTAACTTATCTGTATTTAAAGTAACATTAGCGTCACCCTTGTTCAATTTATTTTGTAAAACCCACTCTTTTGACACATTAATATCATCGCTTCCTTTCAGTTTCCCTGCATAAGCGCTACCAGCAATTACACTTACTGCAATTGCACTAAGTAAAAATCTTTTACCCATTTTTTCTCCTTTTTAGTTTTAAATTCTCAAGTTTGCAAACTCGTTTGGACTTACATCGGCAAAACCGAATGCCAAAGTGCAAACCTCGTTTGTGATATTATATACAAAAATTTTTAATAAATCAATAGATTTAAAAAATTAAATATTATGTTATAATTTGTTTTATGAAAAAATTTATTTTAATAAAAAGTACAAAAGAATATATATTTATTAGCACAGAACTAAGTAAATCCCTAAAAATTACTGAAAATATACTTAAAATAAATTATCCAAATTTAAAATACAAAAATATATTTTATTTCAAATGTAAAGATATATTAAACATATATAACTACAATTCAACAGGGATATCTCTTCCAGAGGGATTTATAATATATAAAAATACTCAAAAAGATGGAATTTATATGCTACCAAACCCAAAAGGTTATATTAATATAGTAATAAGAAAAAAAGGGTGTTTAATAAAAGATTATTTTGTATATACTTTAAACGAGCAGGATAAAAAATTACTTCAATTTGAATATAATCTCCCCCTCTTTACTGAAAATTATTCTAATTTTATACAACAAGGATTAAAAAAAATTTCATTACTTGAAATAATAAAATTTTTGCCTTTAATAAAAATAAATAAAAATAAAATAAAACTTTTTTTTAATTCACTTACTTTTCCTTTTCTGATAACCTCAATAATATTAACATTATTAGCCTATGGAATAAAAACATATTACCAAGATATCTATTCAAAAAAACTTCAAAAACTTAAAAATTTAAAAAAACAAAGTCTAACTCTTAGAAACAAAATAAACATCATACATTCCCTTACAAAAAAATATACACACATACTAAACGAAACAAACAAAAATAAAATAAACATCATAAATAAAATCGCCGCTTCTTTAAACAACGATTCAAGAATTTCATATATCAGATTAGAAACAAAACAAATCATATTCACAATTGACGCAAACGATTCTACCAAATTGCTCACAAATTTAAATAAAATAAAAGAGATCAAAAATCTGAAACTAATATCATCTGCCCCAATTAATAAACATCTAAAACGCTACAGATTTGAAGGAGAAATTTATTGATTAAACTTTTATATGTAGTACTAGGAATATATATACTCATTAAATTCTATTCACCCGTTGTCGATGAAATTAAAAATATAAAAAAGCAAATCTTCTTAATTGACCAAAACATAGAAAAAAACAGGTTTTTTCTAAAAGAATCAAATAAAATAAATTTAATGTATAAAAAAGCACTTAAAATAGACAAAACAAACCAAAAATACTTCTTCCCCCACGATAAATCTTCATCGCAAATTTTCACAGAACTGCAAATGATTATAAAAAATTCTCTAAACAGACATTCAATAAAAACTAGATACGTCAAATGGCTAGACATTCAAAAAAATAGATACTTAAAAAAATACCCAATAAAAATATATATAAAAACCACACCCGAAAAATTCGCACTCTTTATAAACGAAATATGCCAAAACCAAAAACTGATAAATGTTGAAAAAATAAAAATAAACGCAATCAACCCACGCAAAAAAATAATTTATGAAATAATATTTACAGGATACCAGCTAAAAGGGGAGAAGTGAAAAAATACCTTTTATATATAGTATTTATAATTTTTGGGATTTTGTTATTTTTTTTACAGACAAATACCGAGTTTGATTATTTTACACACTCAAATCCCCTTAAAAATATTAAACTACCACCTCTTATTAAACCAAAAGAATGTAATACCTCAGAAATTGCCAAAAACAGTCTGTGGCTTAAAATAAAAATAAAAGAGCAAAAAAAGACTCCTATAAAACACAAAAATAAAAACGTTTACGTTCAAAATAACACCGTATTTATCAATAATGAAAAATACAAATATATAGGAGATTACAATAACTATGCAGTGTTTATCCATAAAAAAAATGGCAAAACCATTTTCTTAAAACTTAAAATAAAAGATAAATTCCCAAAAAGTAATCTTACAATAATAAAAAATAATGAAAAAGAAATTCTTCTAAAAGACAATAATGAAACTTTTAAAATTAAAAAACCTTATGTTGAAATAAAAAAATATCAAAAAAAGGATATAAATGAAAGTCAAAATTAATTTAGCGATATTAATTCTTTTTATTTTCACTGGCTGCGGCTATAAAAACAATAATGTGGAAAAACATACATTCAGTAATTTAAACAAATTTGACATTAATCAAAACTTTCGGGCAAATACCGATTCAAATCAAGCAATTATTTTAGAAAAACCACAAAACAAAACAAAACAAAACAAAAACACCACCAACCCTCCAATAATAAAACCAAAAAATATTTTTGAAAAGTATAAAATAAAAACAGACAAAAGCAACGGCAACCAAAAAAAAATTTCAATTAACGTAGAAAACATTCCCATCCCCGAATTTATAAAACTAGTCTTTGGTCAAATTCTAAAACGGGATTATTCGCTAAGCGAAGATATTGAGAAAAACAGAAAAACAATAACTTTAAAAATAAATAAAAAAGTAAGCGAAAAAGAATTTTTTAACATCGTAAAAGATATTTTGAATTCAAATAATATAAAAATTATAGAAGAAAACAATATCTACTATTTCAAAAGAGGCACAAACGAAAAAATAAAAAGATTCTCTAATTATATCTACTATGGAAGAAAATTGCCTAAAAATTTAAATGATGATGATGTCATAACATTAATAGTTCCTTTTTATTACATTGACCCTGCTGATATAGAATGGATGCTAAAAAGATTTTATCTCTCTGCGGATGCTTATATTGTTAATAAAAGAAGTCAAAATATAATGTTTATAACCGACAAAGTAAAATATTTAAAACAAGCATTAAATTTTATTTCCATGATGGACGTTCCTACTCTAAGAAATAAACATAGCGCTTTAATTAAGCTTAAATATATAGACGTAAATGATTTTGTGACAAAACTTAACGAACTTTTACCAACTGCGGGAATACCAATTGCACATAAACTTAAACAACCTGGCGTTTTAATCAAAAGTATTCCTGAATTAAACTCATTTTTAGTTATCTACGATAAAAAAAAGTGGTTAGATGTTATAAATTATTGGAAAAATAAACTTGATGTTTTAGATATCAATAAGGAAAAACCTCAAATTTTTATATATAGACCTAAAAATAGGGATGCTAAAGAATTAATCAAATTAATAAAACCCCTATTCTCAAAAATAGACATTAAATCTCAAAAGAAAAAAAATGGAACAAATACAGCCCTTCAGGTAATTGCGGATGAAACAAGAAATACCCTTATTATTTACACGACACCTAGCAAATACAAACAAATATACAAAATGCTAAACAAACTTGACATTTTGCCTAAACAAGTTTTAATACAAGTTACTATCGCCGAAATAACACTAAAAGATTCATTACAATATGGTTTTGAATGGTTTTTACAACATAAAGGAAATGTGAATTATTCCCTTGGTACTCTTGGAAATCTGGGAATAGGCGGCGGCGGTTTGGTCGGAAGCGTTATAAACAGCGACAAAACATTTCAAAGCATTCTAAATTTCCTAGCTCAAAAAAACCTCATCAATATTTTATCGTCCCCTAAATTAGTGGTGCTAGACAACCAATCAGCAAATATAAATGTAGGGACACAGGTACCCGTTTTAACATCTTCAACCAAAACACAATCGGCTGAAAATACCACTACTCAGGTTACACAAAGCGTTCAATACAGAAATACGGGTATTATTTTAACCGTTAAACCAGTGGTTCATTCAAACGGAGCACTTACACTGCAAATTTCACAAACCGTAAGTGACCCTCAACCGAATAATACTTCAAATATATCTTCCCCTATTATTTTAAACAGAAGCCTAAATACAAAAGTTATCTTAAAATCAAATCAAGCACTTCTTCTTGGAGGACTTATAAAAGAAAATACAGGAAAAACAATCACTAAAGTACCTCTCCTAGGAGATATTCCAATAATTGGAAACTTATTTAAAACAAACTCTTATTCCACAGAAAAAACAGAATTAATTATAATTGTAAAACCTATTATAATTTCTAATACAAACGAAGCAAATCAAATTACCAATCAATTTAAAGAACTTCTTAATAAATATGATACTAATTAATATACAATACTTTAAAAAATTTAAAATCTACCACTTCATCTAATGAAGTGGAAATGTTTCCCTCTTCACTTTTTATATAAATTTTTACAATTTTAGAAGAAAAATACATATCCGAATCAACATCTATATCTTTTGCATGCAACCCCCAGTAATTAATCGCTTTATATGTTTCGTATCTGTTTTTTAACTTATGAATTTTTTCAATTTGTGTTTTTGATAGTTTATATTTTGCCATAAGCAAAGAATCAGGCATTGTTAAAAAATTATAACCACTTCTTGGGACAAAAACAAAAAACTTTTCATATTTATCATAATTTTTCCATCCTCTTATATCTATCAATTCATCTTTAAAAGCAATAAAATTCTTGTTTCTTGGAACATATTTTGCTCCAATACTCTTATAATAAAAAGACTCGGCTCCATTTATTCTTACATATTCATCCCAATCAAGCCAGTCCCTGAAAGAATCAATCATTACATCAGTATTGTTTTCCTCTAAAAAATTTTTTAAAAAAGTAAAATTAGGATACAAAACATTAAGCAACCCCCCAGTATCTTGAAGTTTTATAATAGTATTGTTAATTTCCACTTTTGTTCCATCTAATCTTAATCTATTGGGTAACCCACTAACTTTGTTAATTACATAAAAATTTTTAAACTCTCCTGAACCGATATAAAATTTAACTTTTTCAAGATAAGATTTAGTCTGCAAAAATAAAAAGAGTTTTTTATTTAATTTAAGAGCATTAGAAACGTTCGTTTTTGAAACGGATAAAAAATAAATACTAAACGCCAATAAAACGGCACTTATAAAAAGACTTATAGATAGTGAAAAAGCTTTTCTCATCGTATTTCCATAATTGATTTTAACGTATTATTCAAATCATTCCATTCCGATTTAGGTGCAAACATAAAAGTATCGTCGTTAATTTTTAAAGTAATATAATCTAAAAAAACTTTTTTATGACATATAATTTTAAATTCTTTAATGTTTGAAAAAAGAATAATTTTTTTTGTAACATTGCCTTCTAAAATTTTAGGGTGCGAATAATCTTGAAACTTGTTATACACAGGACTCTCCTCATATATAATTTTATCATTTTGCCGAAAAATTTTAGCAACAGAAAGATGTTTATAAAGAATAGGGGTTGTCGTTACATATATCAATTTATCATTATCGCATTTATAAAAATAATTAAAATTATTTAAAATATACGGATACATACCCGAAATGCTTCTGTTGAGCCATTCAAAAGAAATTGCTTTTTTAGGAAGTTTAACATTTATTGCATCCGAATTTTTAATAAAAAGCTTAAATGCAAACATTGCTGAGGCAATAAGCAAAGAAAGTAAAAAAATCGCCACCAATACCTCTATTAAGGTAAACGATTTTTTCATTTTTTTACTTTCGTAACATAGTAATAAAAATTTTTAGTAAAATTCTCTCTTTTTAAAATAATTTTTATTTTATAAAGTATGTATAAAATATTTCCGCTATGACTGCCTACAATATTACCTAAATCCGTCGTATTCAAAACATAATTTCTTTGCTCTTTGATTTTTTTTGCATAAATTTCAATATTAAAACCATTTAGTTTAAATATTTTTATTTTTTTAAATTTAAAACCGGCATTTATATCGGTTTTATCCAATAAATTCACAATGGATTTAACCGTAAAATACATATTTTCATAATCTTTAATTTTATTATTATATTGTAAATTTTGCTTATAAGAGCTAACTATTGTCACAATAGCCAAAAAAACTATAAAAATAGATATCAATACTTCAATTACAACAAAACCTCTGTTATTTTCTAATACCATATTTGTTAATTCCCAGCTTCTTATTAGGTTTTTCTGCTAAAAAAGAATCATACATAGACTCTTTAAGTTTATCACTTTGCCTTTTTTTGTCTATTTTGTAATTTATACTTTCCAAAAGTTTAAATCCTTTAGGGGCCACAAGACCTAACATCAGGCTAATTATTAACAATACAATTAATAATTCTATTAAAGTAAAAGCCTTTTTCATACTACCCCGTAATATCACTGATACTCATTACCGCCAACATAATGGATATAACAATTACGGCTATCACCCCTCCCATAAGGATAATAACAGCAGGTTCTAGCATTGATAAAAGAGAAGCCGTAGATTTTTTGAATTCGTTTAAATACCTTTTTGAAAGCGAATTAAATATCTCATCAAGTTTTGCCGAATTTTCTCCCGCAGCTATTAATGAGATGGTATTAGAATCTATTAAATCGCTTCCCATTAAACTTTCACTTATTTTTTCACCTCTTTTTATATCGTCATACACTTTTAATATTAAACTTTTTAACTTGTCATAAGTAATTATTTTACTGCTTTGATAAAGGGCTTTTTTCATATCAAAACCCCCTTCAAGCATTAAAGAAAAAGCTCCAAAAAAATATGAAAGCTGCAATTTTATCACCAGTTCCTTAAAAAGAGGAATCTGTAAAAGATAAGGTTTTAGCATTTCAAACAGCTGTTTTCTAAATAAAACACTAACCAATACAAAAGTTACAAATATCCCTAAAACTTGATAAAGATTGTTATCTACATATAAGCCTATTTCAAGAATTGTTTTTGAAAGCAACGGCAATTTTTCAAATTCCTCAGGAGTAAAAATTTCAGCAAATTTCGGAACAATAAAAATAAATACAAAAAAAACCAATATCACGCTCATACTTATTAAAAACAATGGATAACTCATAGCCTGTTTTATTTCTGAAAAAATAGATTCTTTAAATTCCAGATGCTCCTGCGCTTTTTTTAATCCCAACGGTAAATTACCAACCGTTTCGTTTGTTTCAATAAGCAAAACGGAAAGCTCGTCAAGCGTAATATTGTTACTTTTTGCAGCTAATACTATTGATTTAGAGAGTTGATTTCCTTCCTTTAAAGACTTTAAAATATCTTCAAAAAAATTTTTCTGAGATTCCTTTACTGCATTTTTTATTAAATTTATAAGAGCTTTATCAACACTCATACCCGAATTTATAAGATAATAAAGCTCTTCTATAAAATAAATATAATCCTTAACGGTAAATTTGGAAGTTTTTAGTTTGATATCTTTCTCTTTGTAAGAAATTAAAAAAAGCTTATGCTCCCTTATATATCTTTTAAAACTTTCCAAATCTCCATTAAAAACACCGCTGATTTTCTGACCATCCTCAGAGACTGCTTCATATATGTAAATTTTTTTCAATTATATTACCTTGAAAATTTCTTCATACGAAGTTATTCCGTTTAAAAATTTTAAAACAGCATCCTCAAAAAGACTTCTGTAACCAAGTAACGCAATATCATTAAAATTCTTGTCTTTTTCAAGTATGTTTTGCAGTTTCTCATCAAACGGTATAATTTCGGCTACCGGAGTTCTCCCCTTATATCCTGTATATGCACATTTTTCACACCCTACAGGCTTATAAATATTTATATCCTTTACAAAATCATATTTTTTTGTTATTTCATCTACCTTTAAGATTTTTGCCATATCTTTATTTAGTTCCGTTTTCTCTTTACAATAAGGACAAAGTTTTCTAACCAATCTCTGAGCCATTAATCCTTTTATTGAAGCTTTTAATAAAAAATATTCAATTCCCATATCCAAAAGCCTCGTAATAGCACCAAGTGCAGAATTAGTATGCAAAGTTGAAAGTACAAAATGACCTGTCAAAGCAGACTGTATAGCTATATTGGCAGTTTCTTTATCCCTAATCTCACCAATCATAATTATATCCGGGTCTTGTCTTAATATACTTCTTAGTGCATTGGCAAAAGTAAAACCAATCTGTGATTTAACCTGAATTTGATTTATACCTTCAAGTTCATATTCCACAGGGTCTTCAACAGTAATAATTTTAACTTCATCAGAATTTAACTCATTTAATATCGAATAAAGCGTAGTTGTTTTACCACTACCGGTAGGACCGGTTGTTAAAAATATACCATTTGGTTTACTAATTATATCTTTTAAAATTTTCATATGATCTGGATAAAATTCCAATTCTTCCAAAGAATAATTAATTGTCTGCTTTCCTAGTAATCTTAATACAAAACTTTCACCAAAAGCCGTTGGAATAGATGATGCTCTTATATCTATTTCCTGGTTCATTACTTTTATAGATATCCTACCATCTTGAGGTAATCTATTCTCTGCTATATTCATCTTAGATAACAATTTTAATCTAGCAATAATTGCTTTTTTATAAGTAAAAGGAACAGTTTCTATCGTTCTTAAAGCCCCATCAATTCTAAATCTAACTTTCATACCTTTCTTAAAAGCTTCATAATGAATATCTGATGCGTTAAGTTCAACAGCTTTATTAAAATGAGTATTTATTAACTTTATAACAGGAGCTTCTGATGCAAGCTCTTTTAATTTTTCAATTTCATCATTATCATCAATATCCAATAAATCTTCATTAGCCTCATCTTCTAAATATATTTCTTTTAAAGAATTTAATACATCATCAGTTGTCAAAAAAAGTTTTACTTCTTTATTCGAAAGAGTTTTATATATCAATATATCGTCAAACTTAAAATTATAATTTACCGCAATATAAATTGTATTACCCTCCTGATAAAAAGGAAACATATTTTTCTCAATCAAATAGTCTTTTTCTTTCTCCGTGATATTAATTTTTTGTAGATTATAATCCTCTTTTTTTAGAACAGGTATATTCAAAAGCTCACTTAATGCTAAAATATAATCTTTTTCGCTTATTACTCCTAAATTTAATAGAATATTTCCTATTTTTGAATGATATTTTTTTTGTATCTCTAATGCTTCTTTTATATCATCTTCACTAACAACTCCTCTCTTTAATAAAATCTCAATAAATTGTTGTTCTAGTCCCAAACTGAAATATCCTTATTTTGTCCTGTTCCTCCCAACTGACCATCTGCCCCTAGAGATTTCAAATCATAAGGCTCTCCGTTTTCTCCAGGCTGTTTATAATAATAAGGATGACCCCATGGATCTTTTTTTATTGGTTTTGGTAAATATTTACCATTCCAATTTTCAATATTTCCCGGATTTTGCCATAATACTTTTAATCCTTCTTGTGTCGTAGGATATCTCCCCACATCAAGCTTAAACGCATCAAGTGCGGTAGAAATCATTGAAATTTGAGCCTTTGCAGTTTTCACTTTTGCATCTTCAAGTTTCCCGAACAATTTTGGTGCTACTAAAGAGGCCAATAATCCGATTATTACTATAACAACTAATAACTCTATTAAAGTAAAACCTCTCCTCTTATTATACATTGAATACCTTTTTTTAATAATTATACCATAAATGGCATTAAATTTTAATTAATTATATTTTCCTAAATACCACTTCACAGTTTTAACAATTCCGGTTTCAAAAGTTTCTTCTGCCTTCCATCCAAGTTCATTTTCTATTTTACTTGCATCTATTGCGTATCTTCTGTCATGTCCTGGTCTATCTTCTACAAAAGCAATTAAATCTTTATAACTTCCCCTTTTTCTTGGATGAAGCTCATCAAGTATTTCGCATATTTTGTTTGCGATATATATATTCGTTTTTTCATTCCTTCCACCGATATTATATGTTTCACCAGCTCCACCTTTGTGATAAGCCAAATCAATTCCCTTACAATGGTCAAGCACATACAGCCAATCTCTTATGTTTTTACCATCTCCATATATTGGAATAGGACTTTCGTTTAATGCATTTCTAATAATTGTAGGAATAAATTTTTCATCATGTTGCTTTGGTCCATAGTTGTTTGAACAATTTGTGATAATAGTATTCATACCAAAGGTATGATGATAACTTCTGACAATCATATCAGAACTTGCTTTACTTGCACTATATGGTGAATTTGGGGCATATGGGGTCTCTTCTGTAAATAACACATTTGAATCTTCTGGAAGCGTTCCATATACTTCATCAGTTGAAATATGATGAAATCTGCAATTTTTATATTCATCTTTGTATTTAAAAGGCTTTTCCATCCAATAATTTTTTGCAACATCTATTAATGTATATGTACCATCCACGTTTGTTCTTACAAACACTCCCGGGTTTTTAATAGAATTATCCACATGAGATTCAGCCGCAAAGTGAATCACTCCTCTAATGTCATATTCATCAAAGATATGCTCTATAAGTTCTCTATTACAGATATCACCTTTTATAAACTTATATCTTGGATTATTTTCTACCTCTTTTAAGTTTTCAAGGTTTCCGGCATATGTTAATAAATCCAAATTAACTATATTATATTCTGGATATTTTTCTAAAAAATATGGAATAAAATTGCTTCCTATAAATCCGGCTCCACCCGTGATTAATATTGTTTTTTTGGTTTTATCCATTATTTATCCTTTTTAAGCACTCTTTTAACGATTCTCTCCAATAAGGTATTTTAATATTAAATTCATTTTTGATTTTATTCTTATTTAAAACCGAATAGTGTGGTCTTTTAGCCAAAGTCGGATAGTCTTTACTTTCAATTGGATTTACTTTTATACTAATATTTTCTATTTCAAATATCGCTTTTGCAAAATCATACCAGCTTATAACTCCTTCGTTTGAAAAATGATAAATCTCAGCTTTTTTATTTTTTATTTTTTCAAGATTATTATTAATTATTTCAAGTATAGTCTTTGCTAAATCTTTTGCGTATGTAGGAGTTCCTACTTGATCGAATACAACTCCTAGCTCATCTCTATCTTTTAGTCTTAGCATTGTCTTTACAAAGTTATGACCAAAGCTTGAATACACCCAGGAAGTTCTAATAATTATTCCACTAGCTCCTGAATCTTTAAAAGCCTCTTCACCTTTTAATTTTGTAAAACCATATACACTTTGAGGATTTACCGGGTCATCTTCAACGTAAGGTCTGTAATTTTTCCCGTCAAATACATAATCGGTTGAAATATGGATTAAAGGAATTTCTCTTTCTTTTGCTGTGTCTGCTAAAAATTTAAGAGCTTTATGATTTATTAAATCTGCTTTTTCTTTTTCTTCCTCTGCCTTGTCCACTGCCGTATACGCCGCACAGTTGATTATTAAATCAATATTTTTTTTATTTACATATTTTCTAATATTTTCTTCATTTGTAATATCAAGCTCATTGATATCAGTAAAAAAAAAGTTATATGGATATTTTGAGGATATTTCTTTTATCTCACTTCCAAGCTGTCCATTTGAACCTGTAACTAAGATATTCATTTATTATCTCCATAAAGGTCAGTATATTCAAAAATTTCAGCATCTTTTAAAAATGGAGCATTTTTATCTTTATCTGATATAAGAATTTCCTCTTTTGGAAAATTCCAGTTAATATTAATATCTGGATCGTCAAAGCGAATACTTCTGTCACACTCAGGCGAATAGTAGTTATCTACTTTATATACAAATATAGCTTCATCGCTAGTTACTAAAAATCCATGAGCAAATCCTCTTGGGATAAAAAGCTGTCTCTTATTCTCTTCACTAAGTTCTATCATTACATATTTACCAAATGTTGGGCTTCCTTTTCTGATATCTACTGCTACATCTATTACACTACCTTTTATAACTCTTACTAATTTGCTTTGAGCAAATGGTGGTAATTGATAATGAAGACCTCTAAACACTCCTCTTTTACTTTTAGATTCATTATCTTGAATGAAGTTTATTTTTCTTACATGTTTTTCAAACAAATCCTGTCTAAATGTTTCCATAAAATACCCTCTCTCATCTCCAAAAACTTTTGGCTCAATTATTACAATTTCTGGTATTTTAGTCTTTATAAATTTCATCTTGTTCTCCTGCTATTTTTAATAGATACTGCCCATATCCTGTTTTTTTAAGTTTTTCTCCTACTTTTTTAAGTTTATCTTTACTTATCCAACCGTTTTGATAAGCTATCTCCTCAATACATGCCACTTTAAGACCTGTTCTTTTCTCAATAGTCGCTATAAATTGTCCAGCTTCTAATAAATTATCATGCGTCCCCGTATCTAGCCAGGCATATCCTCTTCCCATAAGCTCAACTTTTAATCTATCTTCATTTAAATACATTTCATTTATTGTAGTAATTTCAAGTTCTCCTCTATCACTTGGTTTTACTTCTTTTGCTTTTTTTATTACATCATTTGGATAATAATATAATCCCACAACTGCGTAATTGCTTTTTGGATTTTTCGGTTTTTCTTCTATACTTATTGCATTCATATTTTCATCAAATTCAACTACTCCATAAGCAGTAGGATTACTTACATAATATCCAAATACAACTGCTTTATTTTCATTCTTTACCGTTTCTCTTGAATGTTTTAAAAGCTCTGTAAGCCCGTGACCGTAAAAAATATTATCACCAAGTACCAGACAAACATCATCATTACTTATAAACTCTTCTCCGATTATAAACGCTTCGGCAAGTCCTCTTGGTTTGTCTTGAATAGCATATTCTATATTCATCCCAAGCTGACTCCCATCATTAAAAATCTGCTTATAATTTTCTATATATTCAGGATTTGAAATTATTAAAACATCTCTAATACCACTTAACATCAAAACAGATAGAGGATAATAAATCATAGGTTTATCATATATTGGTAGAAGTTGTTTAGAAATTCCTCTTGTTATCGGATATAGCCTTGTACCACTACCTCCTGCTAATATTATTCCTTTCATACTCTCTTCCTTAAACTAATTACTTCATTTCAATCTTATCTTTAATCTTTTCAAAAAGTTTTTTACCAATACTCTTTACTTCCATAATATCTTTTTTCAAAGTTATGCTTTTCTTTGTATTTTATGATAGCTAAAACTTTTTATGACCAATTCTAGTTAGAGTGTAAAATTTTTTCATTGTAACAATATTTATATTAATTGCTCTAAAAGCAAAAACGCCCGCTAAAAACAACCTTTTTCATCATATTTCCTAATCCCTACTATAAATATCTCTTGTATAGACTTTATCTTTAACTTTTTCTAAGTTTTCATCAATTCTATTTGCCAAAATCACATCAGATTTTTCTATAAATTCATCAAAATCACTCACAAACTCAACTCCTTCAACTTCATCACCTTTTGCCATTGGTTCATATACTATAAGTTTTACAAAAGGTTTAAGCATCTCCATTACATCAAAAATTGCACTGCTTCTAAAATTATCACTTCCAGCTTTCATAATAAGTCTATAAACTCCTACAACTTTTGGCTCTTTTTCAAGCACTCTTCTTGCTATAAACTCTTTTCTTGTTGTATTGCTATCTACAATAGCTTCAATTAGTTTTTGAGGAATATTTTCTAGGGTATAGTTTGCAAGGAGTTGCTTTGTATCTTTTGGAAGGCAATATCCTCCATACCCAAAACTTGGATTGTTATAATGCATTCCTATTCTTGGGTCTAGACACACCCCTTCAATTATCTCTTTTGTATTAAGATTTTTCATCTCAGCAAATGTATCAAGTTCGTTAAAGAAACTAACTCTCATTGCAAGATATGTATTTGCAAAGAGTTTAACAGCCTCAGCCTCTGTATTTCCCATAAATAAAATTGGTATTGTCTCTTTAAAAGCTCCGTCTCTAAGAAGATTTGCAAAAATCTCAGCCTTTGTACTCTTTTCTCCTACAATAATTCTACTTGGATACAAACTATCAAAAAGAGCTTTCCCTTCTCTTAAAAATTCTGGTACAAAGAATATATTTTTATAATTAAACTCTTTTTTTATTCTTTCAGTATATCCAATTGGAATGGTTGAGCGAATCACAATCGTTGCTTTTGGATTTATTTTTATTACATCGCTTATAACTGATTCAATTGACTTTGTATTAAAATAATTAGTAATTGGATCATAATCTGTTGGAGTTGCAACTACTACATATTCTGCATCTTTATACGCTTCTTCCTTATCAAGAGTTGCTTTTAAGTTTAAGTCTTTTGTTTGGAAAAACTCTGTAATCTCTTTATCTTCTATTGGTGAAATTCTTTTATTTATAAGCTCTACTTTCTTTGGATCTATATCAAGAGCTACTACTTCATTGTTTTGTGCAAGCAACACTGCATTGCTAAGTCCTACATAACCTGTTCCTGCTATTGCTATTTTCATTCTTCACCCTTATACTTCTTCTCCCACTCATACGCAGTTTTACAGATAAACTCTAAATTATCATATTTAGGTTCCCAATTCATTTTTGATTTTATTTTATCGTTTTTTGCAATAAGCATCGCAGGATCTCCTGGGCGTCTTGGAGCAGGAATTACTTTAAAATCAACTCCACTTACCTTTTTCATAGTATCAATTACTTCTTTAACACTCGCACCTCTTCCATACCCAACATTAAAAACATCACTCTTATTATTTTCAAGATATTCAAGTGCTTTAATATGAGCATCTGATAAATCACTAACGTGAATATAATCCCTTATTGCAGTTCCATCTGGGGTTGGATAATCAGTCCCAAAAATATATATCTTATCTCTCTTACCAGCCGCACACTCAGCCGCTACTTTAATTAAATGGGTAGCATCTTTTGTCTTTTGACCAATTTTTAAATCTGGACTCGCTCCTGCAACATTAAAATATCTTAAAATAACATACTTAAAATTAGGATTTGCTTTTGACGCATCTTTTATAACCTGCTCGCTAAAAAGTTTACTCCATCCATAAGGATTTATAGGCTTTGTTGGAAAATCCTCACTTATCCCATTCCCAATTTCGCTAATATCAGGTTCACCATAAACTGCTGCTGTTGAAGAGAAAATAAATCTATTAACCCCAAAATCATTTGCAAGCTTTACAAGGTATGTTGTGTTTGCTGTGTTGTTTAAATAATATTTCAAAGGATTTTCAACACTCTCAGGCACTACCAAAGCTGCTGCAAAGTGAATAATCGCATCAAAATCATTTGCTTTAAAAATCCCTCTTATCTCATCCCAATTACTCAAATCAGCTTTTATAAATTTAAAAGGTCTAATCTCTTGCAAAGTATCAATTGTTGATTTAAAACCAGTTGATAAGTTATCAATAATTGTGATTTTATGATCACTATTTTCTAAAAGCAACTTTGCGACATGCGACCCAATATACCCAGCCCCTCCCGTTATTAGAATATGCATATTAATCCTTTAAATTTTTTATTAAAATCGCAATTTTGCGTTTTTTATCCTTAAAAAGCACCTTTTTTTTAGTGGCAAGGTAATAAAATCTCTCATTTTTTTGCAAAAAGCCACCTTTAACTTTTATTATTTTATCAAAAAACAAAAGCGGTTGTCTATTCAAAATTTTATCAAGCAAATCAGGCGGATAATCTGGACTTAACGACTTTAAAAATCTACCTTTATCATAGCAATTATTGTTAATACAAAGCAAAGAATTTTTAATTAAAATCTTAAAAGGAGCCATTCCGGCTTTGTAAATCTCTATTTCTTTATACCCAAATCCCTCTTTTAAAAACCCCTGATCTGAAACCTTTAAATTTGGAGTTTTAATAAGAGTATAAATTGGAGTAGTTTTAGTAGAACATCCTAAAAAAAACAATATTAAAAATATCCACCTCATCTTAATCTTTTTATTTTCCTTTTTGAGATTTTATAAATCCTTGAAGCCTCCCCTTCAAAAAGTCCTCTTTTATCTTCTACCACAACATCAGCTACGCTCCTAGCCCACTCTTTATCAAATCTTTTGCCACTCTTATTTGCCGATGTTGAATACATCCACTTAAATTTTCTTAAAAACCCAAGATGAAGCTCATCTCTTACAACCCTTAACGCCTCTTTGTTTGGATAAATAAAAGTCACCTTTTTTGAGCGTCTAATTCTATTTTTAAATTTTTTTGGCACCCTTGTAAACTTCTTTAAGGTATCTAAACTATCAACTTCCCTTAAAATCGGCTTATTTTTATCTCTTTTTTTTATTAAATTGAGTTTTTCCCTATTCTGAGACAAAAGCCCAGCTGTGGTATCGCTCTGGGCTAAATAAATCAAATCTCCTCTCACTCACTCCCTTATGATAGTAGATTTTCTATCAGCACCGGTTGAGATATACTTAATTTTTGTGCCGATTTTATCCTCTAAAAATTCAATATATCTTTTGGCGTTTTCTGGCAGCTCATCCCAGTTTCTAACCCCCTCACTTCCACTCCATCCATCAAGCTCAACATAAACAGGCTCAACTCCTTCTAAATCACTTGGAAAATAATCAATCTCTTTACCATCTTTTTTATAAGCCACGCAAACTTTTACCTTCTCAAACCCATCAAGCACATCAAGCTTCATAATAGCCACTTCATCGCATCCATTAAGAGTTACAGCATACTTTGCTCCTACTACATCAAACCAACCGCATCTCCTTGGTCTGCCGGTAGTTGTGCCGTATTCGTGTCCTTGGTTTCTTATCTTATCGCCAGCCTCTCCCAAATCCTCAGTTGGAAAAGGTCCGTTTCCAACCCTTGTAGTGTAAGCTTTTGCAATTCCTATAACTTTATTAAGTCTTTTTGGAGGGATACCGCTTCCAGTTAGTGCTCCGCTTGCAATTGTGTTTGAACTTGTAACATATGGATAAGTCCCGTGGTCTATATCAAGCAAAGTAGCCTGGGCACCTTCTAGGAGCATATTTTTATCAAAGTTATCCCAAAGGTATTTAGTAGTATCAACTATCATCTCTCCAAGCTCTTCTTGCCATTCTTTTAATTCAGCTTCCAATCTATCTATCTTTGGAATTTCAATCCCAAGATACTCAAAATAACCTCTGTTCATCTCATAATAGTGAGTTAGTTTTTCAAGAAGTCTAGGGATATTTTTAAGCTCACCCATCCTAACCCCAACTCTTGCAATCTTATCTGCATACGCCGGTCCTATGCCTCTACCAGTCGTTCCAATTGCGTTTTTACCTCTTAATTTCTCACGCGCCTGGTCTATTGCAATATGATGGTCCAAAATCATATGTGCTTTATCTGAAATTAAAAGCTTCTTTTTAATTTCATTACCAAAGCTATTTATCTCTTTAATAAGCTGAGGAGGATAAACGACAACTCCATTTCCTATTACATTCATAGCGTTTTTGTTTAAAACCCCACTTGGCAAAAGATGCAAAGCATACTTCCTTCCATCAACCACAACCGTATGTCCGGCGTTATGCCCTCCTTGCGAGCGGATTACTATATTATAATTTTTTGCAACCAGATCAACTATCTTACCTTTCCCCTCATCACCCCATTGAAGTCCTACTATCAAATCAACCATCTAAATCCTTTAAAAGATTATCTGTATAAATTGAAAATCCAACACTCTCAATTCCCTCAACCCTATACTCTCCTCCCTTTGCAATTACCCTATTTTTGTTTATAAACCTGTAAAAAAGCCCAGTATAATACCTCAAATTCGTCACATACAAAGGGGCTAAAATAGCATCATACCCAACTTCTAACGCAAGTTCTCTCATCTCTTTTAAATAAGATGCAATTTCACTTGGAAACTTGGCAAAATCTATCTTTATACCATTAACTTTTAAAAGTTCCATAAGCCAAGGTTCTTTAAATTTATAAATCCTCATCTTCTTTATATCATCCATCTCTAAATCTGTAAGCTCACACACTTTTTTTGGGATTTGAATATTGGAGATAATAAGCGGGTAGGCTTTGTTTAATCTTTTTAATATATTAATGTTTGTATTCAAAACATCCCTAAGCTCCCCTTCAAGCCATTCAGCTCCTATTTGGTTAATTTCAGTTGAAGGGTATCTAAACACAGGCTGAATATAAAACCACTTTTTTGCCTCACTCTTTAATCTTTTTAAGACAATTCTTATAATATCAATTGAACTATCCCCCCTAAGAGCAAGAGTTCTGTTTTGAGGGTCACTAAGTCTTATAAGTTCCCTCTCATCCAACGCTTCAAGCTGATGGTATGAAAAGTGAGGAGTTACTATCTCCTCATACCCCTCACTCTCAAAGACTTCGCTTGCAAGTCCTTCAATCTCCCTTTTTATCTTAGCCTTTTTACCAAAATAGAGCTTTGCCCCATCTGGTATATCGTGTGCGAATATCATAATCTACCTTAATTTTTCGTTGCTATATACTCTAACAGCCGTGCCATCATACTCTCTAACCCCAAGCTCATCAAGTGCAAGTTCAATGCTATTTACAATATGCTCCATTTTATAATCTTCAATAAGCCCCATATTATTAACTCTAAAAAGTTTTCCTTTCATAAAATCCTGCCCGCCAGCAACATTTACTTCATATTTTGTTTTTAATATTTTTCTAAGCTCCTCAGCCCTCTCAAAATAAACAGCCGCCATTGAGAGTGCCGGATTTTGAGGGAAAATACTAAGCCCTATTGCTTCAATAGAGGCTATAAGAGCTTTGTGTCTAAGGGCAGTATTTTCATAATGCTTATTTAAACCAATTGCTTCAAGTTTTTTTAACACTTCATTTAAAGCAATTATCAAACTCGTTGCCGGAGTAAAAGCAGTGGTACCTTCACGTTGTTTTTTAATTTCGTTTGCCAAATTAAAATAAAATCCTCTCCCTTTTCCTATCCTCTCAACCGCTTTTTCGCTAAGTCCAAGCATAGCAAGACCCGGTGGAAGCATAAAGGCTTTTTGAGACCCTCCAATTACTACGTCAATATTACTTGTATCAATATCTTCAACTCCAAGGGCAGTAATTCCATCAGCAACTATCATAATATCAGGATTTATAAGTTTAACCTCAGCCGCAATCTCTTCAACCGGATGTCTAAGCCCCCCAGCAGATTCACTTATTTGAATAAAAACACTATCAATCTCTCTATCATCTTCAATAGCCGCTACTATTTCATCAACGCTTGCTGGGGTATCCCAATCGTATTGAAGTTCTTTATAAGAAATTCCATAAGCTTTACAGATTTTACCCCATCTCTCTCCAAATTTTCCGGCGTTAATAGTTAGGGCTTTGTTTTTTACGATATTAATTACAGCCGCTTCCATTGCCCCAGTTCCTGAGCTTGTTAAAAATACCGCTTCTGGAAAGTGGGTTAGATTTTTAAACTTATTTAAAGTATCAATTAAAATCTCTTTAAATTCAGGCGTTCTATGATGAATTGTTTCATTAAGAAATGTTTTTCTGACAAAAAGAGGAATCTCAACTGGTCCTGGTGTTGCTAAAATCATTTATTACCTCCTAACTTTTGAGCAATTTTCTCTGCGTCAAATCCAAAATGCTTATAAACCTCACTGCCTTTTCCGCTTGCCCCAAAACTATCCATTCCAATCACTTCATCGGCATATTTATACCACTCAAACCCTCTGTTAGCCTCAATTGCAACGACCCTTCCTTTTAGTAACTCTTTTTTAAACTCCTCATCTTGCTTATCAAACAAATCAAAACACGGCACACTAACAACCCGTGCATCAAGCATCTTAGCAACATCCATTGCCAAATTTACTTCGCTGCCACTCGCAAGCAAAGTCAAATCATCCCTTCCATCTTTTAGAAGATAAGCACCTTTACTTAAATCCACTTGTTTTGGAGTTATGTTTTTTAGTCCTTGGCGAGATAAAGCAAATACAACTGGTGCATCAATATTTAAAGCCGCTTTCCACGCATTTACGTTTTCATTTGCGTCAGCTGGTCTAAATACATACAGATTTGGAATTGCTCTAAGAGATGTTAAATGCTCAACTGGCTGATGAGTTGGTCCATCTTCTCCAACCACGATGCTATCGTGAGTAAAAATCCAATAATTTTTATGAGAACTAAGCGCTGCAATTCTAAGAGCACCTCTTAAATAATCGCTAAATACCAAAAAAGTAGCAGCAAAAGGTAAAAATCCATAAGCACTAAGGGCGTTATTAATTGCTCCCATTGCATGTTCTCTAATTCCATATTGAATATTTCTTCCATGTGGAAACTTATCTTCATCTTTTAGCCAAGTATTGTTACTTGGAGCAAGGTCTGCACTACCTCCAAGAAAACTTGGAATAGCTGCTGCAATTGCATTTAAAATCTCTCCATTACTTTTTCTTGTTGCAATAACTTCACCCTCTTTAAATTCTGGCCATTTGATTTTAGAAAAATCTTTTTCAAAAAAGGCTTTTATCTCTTTAACCCTTGCTTTTTTCTCCCACTCTTTTTCAAAAAGCTCGCCTTTTTCCTTTACGCATCTAAATCTAATCAAAACATCATCTGGCACATAAAAAGTCTTATTAGGATCAAATCCAGCTACCTCTTTTGATTTTTTAATAACATCTTCCCCAAGCGGAGCCCCGTGAGTTTTTTCGCTTCCTTCAAGTCCAACAGCCCCTCTTGCAATAGTTGTCTTTGCAATAATTAAAGTCGCTCTTCCATCAGATTCTCTGGCTTTGATTAAAGTCTTTTTAATATCATCAAAATCGTGTCCGTTCATTTCAAGCACTCTGAAATTTTGAGCCTCAAATCTTTTTTTAATATCATCTTTAAATACCTCTTCAACTTCACCCTCAATTGAGATATTGTTTGAATCATAAATAATTATCAAATCTTCAAGTCCAAGCGTCCCAGCAATTGAGCACGCTTCATAACTTATCCCCTCTTCCAAATCACCATCCCCACAAAAGCACCACACTTTATGGTCAATTTCTGGGAATTTTTTGCTTATATACTTTTTTGCCATTGCAAATCCAACTGCATTTGCCACGCCCTGCCCAAGAGGTCCTGTTGTTACTTCAATCCCGGGAGTATGTCCATATTCAGGGTGACCTGGGGTTTTGCTTCCAAGCTGTCTAAAAGACTTTAAATCATCCATTGAAATATCATATCCCCAAAGATAAAGCATAGAATAAATTAAAGGGGTTGCATGACCACCTGAGAATACAACTCTATCTCTATTAATAAAATCTGGATTATGAGGGGTAAGTCTAATTACATCACTAAATTCAACCATAATATCAGCAAGCCCAAGAGCAGCTCCTGGATGCCCTGATTTTGCCTTCTCTACCATATCAGCTGCTAAAAACCTTATAGTATCTGCCATCTTTTTTTTCATTTCTAAATCCATTAAATCTCCTTTGTAAGTTTTTCTATTATACTTTTTAATTCCGGTAATTTAAGAAAAATCGTATTCCAAATTAACATAAAATCTATCCCAAAATATTCATGATTAATTTTATTTCTAAAATCAACAATATACCTCCATTTATAATTTGGATATTTTTCTTTTAAAAAATGATAAATATTTTTAGTAGCTTCTCCTATTATTTCAAATTCTCTAATTACTGCTTGATAAGTTTTTCTATCATTTTTAAAGTCCTCTAAATTATATCCTTGAACATAATCATAAATTGCATCAATACTTTCTAAAATATCATTTAAAAATAGCTCCTTTGAACGTTTAATTGACATCTATAATATCCCTTTTTACACTTTTAACTATTAAAGGTTTTATCATATCCATTGTGGCTAAATCAACTTCTTTTCCAAATCTCTTTTTTATCACTTCTTCAAATTCCATATATTCAAAAATTGTTGCATTTTCTCTAAACTCAACCATCAAATCAATATCACTATTCTCTTTATCTTCTCCTCTTGCAACACTTCCAAAAAGATAAATTTTTTTTATTCCATACTCTTTTTCAAATCTTTTTTTATTTTCTTTTAAATATTTTAAAACCTCTTTTTTTATACTCATTTTTTATGCCTATAAAGATATTTTTCTAAAATCTTGCTAAGTTCTTTTCTTAAACTCTCATCAAAACCTTCAAGCTCACTTTTTAATTCATCAGCAAGCTTATTGGCTTCTTTCCTTGCCCCTTCTTCTCCCAAAAGAGTTACAAAAGTATTTTTGTGAGTATCAATTCCGGTGGTTTTGCCCGTTTTTGTCTCATCTTCCAAATCCAGCAAATCATCTTGAATTTGAAACAAAAGCCCAAGTTTTAAGCCAAATTCATAAAGTTTATCTGCTAAATCTTTTTTATTTACAATAATTGCTCCCATTTTAAGAGATGCGGCAATCATTTTTGCGGTTTTATTAAAATGAAGTTCTTTTAATTCTTTTAAAGTTAACTTCTTATTCTCAAAATAACAATCAATTGCCTGCCCTAAAACCATCCCAAAAGGTCCCGCATTTTCTGAAAGAGTTTTAATTAGCTCAATTTTTACATCACTATGCATAGGAGCGTTGCTTAATACTTCAAAAGCATAGGTATTTAATGCATCGCCAACTAAAATAGCAGTAGCTTCATCGTAAGTCGTATGAAGGGTTGGATGTCCGCGTCTAAGGGCTGCATTATCCATTGCGGGTAAATCATCGTGAATAAGAGAGTAAGTGTGAATAAGCTCAATCGCAAAAGCAGCATACTTTGCATTTTCTACCAAAAGCGGATTATAAGCTTTTACCACGGCTAAGAGGAGATTTGGTCTAAACCTTTTCCCCCCAGCCTCTAACATCTCATTTAAAGCTTTTTCATAAAAAGGGTGAAAGGTATTAACTCTTATTTTCTCATCCATATATCACCTTAAAATTTTTGTGCTATTTTACCGAATTTAACCCCCCAAACATATTAAGCGCTTCTCTTTTTTTATCTTCAAGCGCCATTTTCATAGCATCGTTTATAGCACTCATCAAAAGAATTTGCAAAGACTCCTTATCTTCAAGTAAGCTATCATCAATTTTTAAATCAATAACTTCCATCTTCCCATTTACACTCGCTTCAACAAGCCCCCCACCACTCTTTGCGGTATAGATTTTATTATCGGCTTCTTGGAGTTGCTCTTGGAGCTTTTTCATCATCTCATTTAAATCAAACATCACTCCTCCTGTAAGTAAGTTGTTTTTTCAATTATATTATTGTTATCATCCACAATTAAAACAGCTGGCTTAAAGCTTTTTGCTTCTTCTATGCTCATATGAGCATAAGCGATAATTATTACCTTATCTCCTGGATGCACTTTCCTCGCAGCCGCTCCATTTAGACAAATATCTCTTTTGCCTCTCTCACCTTTAATTACATAAGTAGAAAATCTCTCTCCATTGTTGATGTTTACAATATCAACCTTTTGCCCCACAAATAAGTTTGCCTCTTCCATTAACTCTTCATCAATGGTAATAGAGCCTACATAGTTTAAATTTGCATCGGTTACGGTTGCCCTGTGAATTTTGCTATAAAGCATCTCTATTGTCATTCTTTTTCCTTACGCCCAAAATTCCTTAGGAATTAAATACTCCTCAACCGGTTTTCCACCGATTATATGTTCTTTTAAAATCCTATCAATCTTCTCTTTATCCAAATCAACATACATATAACTACCAGGCTCAACAAGCATTACCGGTCCAAAGTTACATCTATTAAGACATCCAGTTGGCACAATCCAATTTGTCATAGGATCAATCCCCATCTCCATCATTTTTTGCTGAGTATATGGAAATAAATCCTCTTTTCCTTCTCTAACACAGCTTGGCTTTGGAAAGTTTGGAGGTCTTTTAACCTGGCACATAAAAATTATATTTTTGGGCTTTGGCATTTGCATATATGCTCCTTTTTTATATCAATTTTATCAAATTTTCTTTACTAAAACTACTTTTGCTTTGATTTTTTCAAAATATTTTCTCATAATATCTTCAACTCTTTTTTTATCAAGCCTACCTACCCCAGTCCCAAGCAAAGGGGTAATTACCACTGCATCCTTATCTTTTAAAAAAGATGCTATATTCTTACAAATCCTCTCAATTCTATCATAATCTGGATTAATTTTCTTTGCAAAAGGTCTATAATCCATAACAGCTGCGTGAATTGTAAACTTATACTCATCACAAGGATAAATAGTAATAGCAATATCTCCTGGATTTAAAAATCCGTTTTTCTTAACCCATTCATCCATAACCTCTTGAAGTTTTGGACACATCATCCTCAAAGCCCCGCTAACCCCGCTTCCAAGCTTTAAAATAGTGTTACTTGGGTTTATTATAAAATCCCCTCTAAAATCTTTTATATCCCCAACTCTTCTCTCAAACATTGAATAACCTCTTTGTCTTTAAATTTTCTTTTTTCTTTACAATATTCAATAGCCTCCTCATCTCCTTTACCAAGGACAAACAAAGAAGCTTTTTTTCTTTTCGCAAGCAAAAGCCCTTTCTTTATCGCTTCTTTTCTATCTAACACAATCTCAAAAGGAGCCTTTTTAATTCCTTTTGATATCTCTTTGCAAATCTCTTTTTTATCTTCGCATCTTGGATTGTCTTCTGTAAGAATTATATAATCAGCTAACTTACCAGCAACCTCCCCCATTTTTTTCCTCTTATCCCTGTCCCTCTCTCCACCAGCCCCAAAAACGACTATCTTTTCACCCTCAATACTACTTAAAACCCTCTCCATTCCATCAGGAGTATGGGCAAAATCGACTATTACTAACGGCTCTTTACTAACAATCTCCATCCTACCACTAACCCCGCCAAACAAAGGTATAAACTTCTTTAATTCATCAATCTCTTTTTTACTCAATAAAGAAGCCATTTTTAAAGCCAAAGAGAAATTCATTTTATTAAAATCCCCAGCCATTGGAATATCCTCAACAACAGGCTTTTCTATCACAAAAAGGTTTTTTTTATTAAACCTAAAATCAACTCCTCCAATTTCTACATACTCTTCTTTTCTATTCCCAGCTACCACTTTTATAGCCTCATCTTGTAAAAATGATTCTTTAACCTTTTTATACTCATTAAGAGTTTTATGAAAATCAAGGTGGTCTTGGGAAAATGAAGTAAAAGCTTTGGCAAAAAAATCAATTCCTTCAATTCTGTTTTGAGCAATTGCGTGGGAGCTCACCTCCATTACAAAAAAGTCGGGTTTATAATTAAAAACTCTTTTAATGGTTGTTAAGATTGGAGGAGTTGTTAGGGTTTTTTCTTCTTTTTTTTCTCCATTTACAAAAAAACCCTCTGTGCCTTGGGTAGCTACGCTAAACCCAAGTTTTCTTAATAAAAAAGATAAAACAAATGCTGTTGTAGTTTTACCATTAGTCCCCGTAATTCCAATAAACTTTGTTTTAAGATTTAATTTATTTAAAAGTTCTTTTGGAGTTATATAATTTTTTATACCTTTTGCATATTTTGCATTTTGAGCAGTTTTAAGAAAAATTTTAGAAGAAGTTAAATCTTTTGTATTATCAGTTATTAAATTATTTTTTAAATAGTTTATTAAATCCATCTATTAACTCAGCATCATCAATTTGTAATACTAAATCTTCCAAATAATTAAGTGCTTCATCTCTTAAATCAAACTTTAAAAGCATCTCGAAAAATCTAATAATTTCTTCCCTACTCTCAAACAAAATATTTGAAGAAATCATCAAATTTTCAAGCTCCTCCTTTGAGGTTATCGCATCTTCTACCTCTTTAAAAAACACTTCAACTCTTTCCATAAATCCTCACTTAAAAAGGAGAAGAGATCTCCTTAAAAAGAGTATTTTGCAAGCTCATCAAGCTTATCTTCATACCCATGTGGCACATTCATAACCACAAGTTCTGGATGAATTTTCTCTTTTAAGGCTTTCTCTATCCCGTATTTCAAAGTAGCCCCAGCACTTGCACATCCAACACATCCGCCTTGGAGTTGCACAAATACAATCGGCTTTTTAACATCAATCAATTTCACATCGCCTCCATCCATTTGAAGCATTGGGCGAATCTCTTCAATTACGTTTGATACCGCTTCTTTTAGCTCCTCATTTGAAAAAGGAATACTCATTTTATTCCCCTACAAATTCAATAATACACATCTCAGCCGCGTCACCTCTTCTAAATCTTGTTTTGATAATTCTTGTATATCCGCCGTTTCTGTTTTGATATTTTGGTGCAATAATCTCAATTACTTTTTTAGTAGCTGCTTTTGCTCTTTTGTTTGAACCAAGTTTGCTATAAACATATCTATGAGTATTTAAATCATCACTTTCTTTTGCTCTTGTAACGATTTTTTCAATGTATCTTCTTAACTCTTTCGCTTTTGGAATTGTTGTCTCAATTCTCTCATTTTCAATTAAATCGCAAGCAAGGTTTCTAAGAAGTGCTCTTCTGTGCTCACTATCTCTTCCAAGCTTTCTATATCCGTGTTTATGTCTCATTACTCTTCTCCTTTAAGTTGTGCTAACTTCTCTTCAATAGCTTTTTTAATATCAAGTTTTAAAGGCTTACTTAAAGAAAATCCTTTCTCTTCAAGTTTTTCAAAAATCTCTTCAAGAGACTTTGTTCCAAGATTTTTAATGTTTGAAATTTTCTCTTTACCCATTAAAACAAGCTCACCAATATATTTAATTCCAGCTCTATCAAGGGCATTAAAACTTCTACTTCTTAAATTAAGTTTTTCAATTGGCTCAAACAAAATATTATACTCTTCTGGCAATTCAAAACTCTCATTTTTTGCAGTTTCTAAATTAAACTCTTTTGAAAACACTGCAAATTGATTTAAGTAGTTATTTACTGCATTTTTAAAAGCCTCAATTGGTTTAATTTGACCATCAGTTTCAATCTCAAAAATAACTTTTTCAAAATTTGGATCATCTTCAACAAGCATATTTTCTATATTATAAACTACTTTTTTAATTGGAGAAAAATATGCATCAAGCCCAATATACCCTTCTGGGATTTCATCTCTAAAATTCTCAACTGGTACAAATCCCATTCCCTTTTTGATAATTAAAGATAATTTAAGCTCTGCTTCTTCATTTAAAGTTGCAATATATTCATTAGGAGTAACCACATCAACTTCATCAGTAATTAAATCTTCACCTTTTATCTCTTTTGGGCCAACAAAAGTATAATCAACTTTTACTTCATTTTTTTGATGGTCTTTAATTTTAAATCTTATATTTTTAAGATTGATAATAAAGCTTGCTACATCTTCAAGCATACCTTTTAAACTATCAAATTCGTGCTTTACCCCTTCAATTTTAAGTGCTACCGGAGCATATCCAAGAGTAGAAGAGATAATAGTCCTTCTTATTGGATGAGCTACACTAACTCCAAATCCAGCTTCAAAAGGAGAAACTTCAATTCTTGCGAAGTTTCCCTCCTCAGTGTAAGAAAAATCAGTTGGAACCAATAAAGTAGTTTTAATTTTATTCATTTTTTACCCTTATTTAGAGTATAACTCAACTACAAGTCTCTCATCTACTGGAATATTTACTTCACTTCTTTCTGGAATTCTTTGAAAAACTCCTACCATTTTCTCTTTATCAACATCAATCCAAGGAACTAAACCAGTTTGAGCTCTAAGTTCAAGTGCTCTTTGAATTTGAGGATTATTTTTTGATTTTTCTCTAATTTCAATTCTATCACCCTCTTTTACCAAATAAGAAGGGATATTTACTTTTTTACCATTTACTAAAACATGTCCGTGAGTTACAAGTTGTCTTGCTGCTCTTCTTGTAGTAGCAAATCCCATTCTATAAACTACATTATCAAGTCTTCTTTCAAGAAGCCTAATTAAGTTTTCCCCTGTTGAGCCTTCTTGTCTATTTGCTTCTTTAAAGAATCTTCTAAATTGCTTTTCAAGCACTCCATAATAGTATTTAATTTTTTGTTTTTCTCTTAATTGTTGTCCATATTCAGAAATTTTTGTTCTTCTTTGTCCGTGCTGACCTGGTGCATAAGGTCTTCTATCAAGCGCACTTTTACCAGCAAGTCTTCTCTCACCTTTAAGCTCTAAATTAACCCCAAGTCTTCTCTCAATTCTCTCAACCGGTCCTATATATCTTGCCATTGTTATACCCTTCTTCTTTTTCTTGGTCTACAACCATTGTGTGGAAGTGGAGTAACATCTTTCATCCAAAGTACTCTAATACCATCAATAGCACCAACAGTCTTAACTGCTGTCTCTCTTCCTCCACCTGGTCCTTGTACTTTAATACCTACTTCTTTAATCCCATACTCTTTTGCTTTTGCCATAACATCTTCTACTGCTTGTTGAGCTGCAAACGGAGTTGATTTTTTACTACCTTTAAATCCAAGGGCACCAGCACTGCTCCAACAAAGGGCATTCCCAGCCTCATCAGTTACAGTAACCATTGTGTTATTAAATGTAGCTGAAATATAAACTACGCCTCTTCCTACTTGTTTTTTAACTTTTTTCTTTTTAGTTAGTTTTCTTTTTGCCATATCCTACCCCTTATTTCGCTTTTACTGCACCAACAGTTTTTCTTTTACCTTTTCTGGTTCTTGCATTAGTTTTTGTTCTTTGACCTCTAACTGGAAGCCCACGTCTGTGTCTAAGTCCTCTATAACATCCTAAATCCATAAGTTCTTTAATGTTAAGTTGCACAATTTTTCTAAGCTCACCCTCTACAATATAGTTATTTGCAATCTCTTTATTTAAAAGAGAAATTTCTTCTTCTGTTAGTTCATAAACTCTTTTATTTGGATCAATTCCAGTATCTTTTAAGATTTTTCTACTAAGAGTAAGTCCTATCCCATAAATATATGGAAGTGCATATTCAATTTTTTTCTTTTTAGGTAAATCTACCCCTGCAATTCTTGCCATGTTTTATCCTTGTCTTTGTTTATGTTTTGGATTTTCACAAATTACCCTAACAACACCTTTTCTTCTAATAATTTTACATTTAGGGCAAATTTTTTTAACTGATGCTCTAACTTTCATTTCATCTCCTTAAATTTAATACCCCTTAGGTCTCTCAAAGACCAGCCCTTGCACTATCTATAAAAAATAGATAATGCAAAGCCTCTTTGATAGTTTTAGGGAATTGGAATTATAACATATTTATCTAAATTTTTTTTTATAAAATTTCCTTCTAAAAAGGAATTAATACACAATTACCTCATTACTTAGGCTTTTTTTCTTAACTCTTTTAAAAATAAGATAAACTCTACCATTTTTAACTTCAAAAACATACTTATTATCGCCTTTTAAAACATTAACTTTAAAATAACTTCTCCCATTATAATACATAACTCCATTTTCCACACTTATTGAATAGTCTCTATTTTTTGTAATAAAATTAAAAACTACTTTTTGCCTATCAAAAGTTCCTCTTAAAAAGAGAGTATCTTTATTTTTCAAATTAATATGCGATTTATAGCGAATATAATCTATTACGCTATTTCTCAAAAACACAGCATTGCTAAAAATCAAATCAAAACTTCCTTTATTTTTTACGCTAATAGTTCCAGTAACATTTCCTTTAATAAAAGGCTTTATTCCAACATATCTAAAAAATTTACCAGCGGATGTATTTAATTGGATATTTATTCCATTGTTATAATAACCTATTAAATCTTTATTTTTAAAGTTTAAGATATTGTCTTTTGTAGAGTATGAAAAATCAAAATATTCTCCAATTTTTAAAGGATAGAGAGTATATCTTCTTAGCCTATTTAAATAAACAAATGCTTTTGAGTTTACAAAAATAAATCCTCCATCTTTATTAAGATTTAAATTTCCCTTAGCAAAGTTAGAGATATAATCAAGCCTAAACTCATACTTATTTGGAGAAAAGATATTCCCATTTCCTTTAAATTTAAGCTTAGAAACAACTGGCAGAGTAGTTGAGCCATTAAAATCATAATTAAGCATAATAAACTTTTGCTTACTAAATGATAAATTCAAACTCCCATTTATAAACCCTAAATTAATACCAACCATTTTTAAAAGAGAAGCAAAATCAAAATAATTTCCCTTAAAGTTTCCACTACAATTTGACTTTGTACACAAAAAATCAAAATTACCAAATCCTTTTGCAAAAGCTGCTTTTCCACTTACCAAAAGCCCATTACCTTCTCTCACATTTCCTCCTGCAATAACTCTACCATACAAAAATTTAAACATCTCATGCAAATTATTAAAATTAGCCTCATAAGTAGCATTTAAAGGGGATAACTTACCATTTAAAGATATCTCATTACTACCTTTTTTAAAAATAGCGGAAAAATATCCATTATCACTATCAAAGTGAGTCAAACTCATACTCTTAATAAAAGGAATAACTGATAGTTTATCAAGTAGCTTATCTTTATCAAAAAAGAAAAAACCCATAAAAATTATAAAAATAAAAGGCAAAACCCTTTTCATCCTCTCTCCTTAACTTCAAGTGGCGTTTCAAAATAGATGCTATTGCTTGGAAACGCAAATGCTGTGCCATTTTTCTCTACGATTTCTTTAATTTTTAAGTTAATATCTTCTCTTATTCTTAAATACTCGCTCCAAACCGCCGTAGTTGTAAAAAAGTAACAAAAAATACTAAGAGAACTATCTTCAAATTCATCAAAGTATATCAACAAACTCTCATCTTTTGCAACCTCTGGATGAGATAAAAGCATACTTCTTATATCTTCAACCACCTTTTTTACAACCTCAACCGGAGTATCATAAACAAGCCCAACTCTCATAACGACTCTTCTTTTGTTTCTACGAGAAAAATTCTCTACATTTGAATTTGCAATAATTGCATTTGGAACAATTATAAGCCTTTTATCAAACGCCCTTATTTTTGTAGTCCTAATCCCAATATCTTCAACAATCCCCTCAGCACTCCCAACTTTTATCCACTCTCCAATTTTAAAAATATTATCAGTCAAAATCGCAATCCCTCCAAAAATATTTGCCGCGGTATCTTTTGCCGCTAATGCAAAAGCAAGACCACCAAGCCCAAGAGATGCGATAAAGCCTGTTACATTAATACCCCAATCTTGTAAAAGTGCAATAACCCCAATTGAGATAATCAAAATCTTAGTAATTTTAATAATAAAAGATGCAAGCTCCTTGCTTGCTTTTCCAAATTTACCAAGCACTTTATAAACATAATCTTCAAATTCCGTTATTAAATTATAAATTGCCCAAAAAATATCAAATATCAAAAGCCCTTTTAAAATGTGTTTTATTAAATCAACATCAATTCCTAAAAAAAGAAAGAAAAAGTAAAGCCCTCCAATTACAAACAAAAACTTAAAAGGACCTTCAATTGCGTTGATAAATTTATCATCAATATCGTTTTTTGTTTTAGCCGCCAAAAAAGAGACACTTTTTAAAATATAAAGAACTACTACTTTTCTTAAAATTAAAAAAAATCCAAGAGAAATAAAGGCTAAAATTACCTTATAAAGAGGTTGAGAGAGTATTTGAATATTTAAAATCCTAACAAGCTCTGTAAAAAAATCACCTTTCACTATTATCCCTTTTTAATAAATTCTCTTCTAACATTATATCAACAATCTCCTTAAAAGTAGGTGCAGCCGAATGAGAAGCAAAATAATATGGATTTGGCATATTGATTTTATAAAATACAACTCCTATTGTATATTTGTGCTTTTTATCATTTGCAAATCCAAAAAATGATGAATTATAAACATTTATATACTTTTTCTCTTTTAAAGAGAAGATATGAGCCGTCCCTGTTTTACCAGCTGTAAAAATCCCATCAACATACGCACTCTTTCCAGTCCCTTTTAACACTACATCTCTTAACATATTCAAAATAATCTCAGAAGTCTTTGGAGAGATTATTTTTATTTTTTGATTGCTTTTAAAAGCTATACGAGGAGTTACTAAAAATCCGTTATTATTAAAAACATCAAAAGCCTTTAAAAGCTGCACAAAAGTTACACTTATCCCATATCCAAACCCAATACTTATCTTATTTCCAGGATATCTAAGCTCCGTTGCACTTCTTATTGGCTTAACCTCTTCAAAAGGTAAATCAATTCCACTTTTTTTACCAAACCCAAATTTCAAAAGCCCATCTCTTATCTCTTTTCCGCTTAATCTAAATGCAAGCTTTGCAATTCCAATATTGCTTGAATAAGTAATAATATCATCCAAGGTAAGTTTTTTAAATGGAATATCATCTCTTATTGCTTTTTTTCTCCATTTTGGCTTCCAATATCCATTAAGCCCATTAATAACTTCATTTAGCTTTACTTTCTTATTTTCAAGCAAAATTGCCATCAAAAAAGGTTTCATAACAGACCCAGGCTCAAACAAATCCTTAACGGCTGAGATTTTCATATTTTTAATATCTTTTGGGGTAATTTTGTTTGGGTCGTATCTGTTAGAGGATGCTATTGCAACTATTTTTCCACTCTCACTATCCATAACCGCTGCTACAATGTTAGAGACATTATACTCTTTTGCTTTTTTATCAAGAAGCTTTTCTATCCTTCTTTGTAAAATTAGATTGATATTAAGCTTTATATCCTCCCCATTAATAGCTGGGGCAATTTTAGTATTTTTATTAAAAACAATATTTCCAAAAACATCCCTATTACCTCTTATAAATCCATCTTTTTTCTCTTTTAACCTTTTATCGTAATAATACTCAATTCCATTTTCACCCCTTTTTATATCACTCCGATACCTTCCAAGATATGGCTCAAAAGTATCTCCATATGGATACTCCCTTACAAAATCCAAATTCTCAATATAATACCCTATCCTATATCCACTCTTCTCATCAATTCTAAATACTCTAAACTTATCAAGAATGTGTCTTAAATAAATTAAATCTTGCTTTGTCTTTAAATCAACAATTCCAAGCAAAACATTTTTATTAGGATTTGATTTTAACCTTTCTCTAAGCTCTTTTGAAGAGATGCCAGAATAGATAGAAAAAAGCTTAATAAACATCTCTTTTTTTGTCGAGTCAATATAACGGGGCAAAATATAAACTCCATAAACTTGCTTACTTTTTGCCAAAATAAACTTATCACTCTTTATCTTTCCTCTTAGCGCAATCTTTTTTTTTGTAATTTCAGGAGAAATAAAATATTTTGGTTTAGACAAAGCTCTATACAAAAAAACTATAAAAATCAACAAAGCAACAAGCACAAACATCCAAAAAAAGAGAGAAATTCTATTTTTTCTTTTTGCTTTTTCCATTTAAAATAACCTCTTTATGATAAAATACTTTGGGGCTAAATTATACTAAAAAGGGATAAGTTGAATATTAATTCTTTAAGCAAATATCAAAAAAGAATAATATTAATCGTCTTTTCTTTAATGGCAATTGGCGGCATATTTTCTTATTCTCTTCCACTATTTTTAGAAATTCAAAAAGAGCTTCCAACAAACTATTTTTTCATAAGATATTTAATATTTGCAAGTTTGTCTTTTTTTATAATTTTAATACTATCAAAAATCAATCCAAAATTTTTTAATTTCATTGGATTTTCAATTTTTATAATATCAGGACTATTAATTCTACTTATACCTTTCTTACCTTCTCAATTTGCTCCTATAATAAAAGGAGCAAAAAGATGGATAAAACTTGGACCTCTTTATATTGCACCAGTTGAATTTTTTAAAATTGGACTTATATTTTTTATTTCTTGGTCCTTTACTCGCAAAATCCAAAAATTACACTCTCTAAAAGAAAATCTTAAAATGCTTTTACCATATTTAATAGTCTTTGGAATGATTTGGGGAGTTATTCTTTTTGGATTATCAGATTTTGGACAGGTTTTAGTTATGTTTTTAATATTCTTATTCACTCTCCCAGTAGCAGGGGCTACAAGAAAAACAATTCTTATCTCATTAACAGTAGTATTTTTACTCCTAATCCCAGCAATCTTACTAAAACCTTATAGGATGCAAAGAATAATTGACTGGATGAGCAATATCCTTCCAAACAATCACTTACAAAAACCTCTCTCAAATACAATCCAAATCCACGAATCACTAAATGCAATATACCACGGAAAAATAAGCGGAGTTGGAATGGGAGATGGAATTTTTAAACTTGGTTTTCTAAGCGATGTGCATACTGATTTTGTACTTGCCGGAATTTCAGAAGAGATTGGAATAGTTGGAATTGGAATTATTACTTTTTTAGTTCTTGCCTTAATTTATAATATATTTTTAATCTCTTTAAAAACAACCAAAAAAGAGTATCATCTATTTGGATTTGGAATTGGAACTCTTTTAATGATTCACTTTGTTTTAAATAGCCTTGGCATCACTTCCATAATTCCTCTAAAAGGATTAACTATTCCTTATATAAGCTATGGAGGAAGCTCAATGATTGCTATGTCAATTGGAATTGGGATGGTATTAATGATTAGCAAGGATAAAAAATGATAGCAATTACAGGAGGCGGTACAGGAGGACATTTAAAAATTGCAAGAGTTATAAAAGATGAGCTAAACAAAAGAGGAATAAAACCCATATTCATAGGCTCAACAAAAGGGGCTGATAGAGAGTGGTTTTTAGAAGATAGGGGATTTAGCGAAAAATATTTTTTAAATTCAAGTGGGATTGTAGACAAAAAAGGCTTAAAAAAGATAACTTCCCTAAAAAATATTATTTCTCTCTCTTTTAAAGCCCAAAAAATCCTAAAACGCCACAATATAAAAGCGGTTTTTAGCGTAGGGGGCTTTTCAGCCGCCCCAGCTTCTTTGGGAGCTCTTTTTTCAAACATCCCACTTTTTATCCACGAACAAAACGCCTATACAGGCACTCTAAATAGACTCTTAAAACCTTTTAGCAAACGTTTTTTTAATACTTTCCTCTACAACGACCCCTATCCAGTTGAAGAGATATTTTTTGAGAGTGCAAGAGTTAGAAAAGAGATTAAAACCGTAATTTTCCTTGGAGGAAGCCAAGGAGCTCTTGGGATAAACAATTTTGCACTAAAAATCGCCCCTATCCTAAATAAAAAAGGAATAAAAATAATCCATCAAACCGGAAAAAGAGACTTTAAAAGGGTAAAAGAGTTTTACAAAAAAGAAAAAATTCAAGCCAATGTCTTTGATTTTGACAAAAACTTAGCCAAAAAGATAGCAAGTGCAGACTTTGCAATAAGCAGAGCCGGAGCATCAACCCTTTTTGAGCTCGCATCAAATCAAATCCCAACCCTTTTTATCCCCTATCCTTATGCAGCCAAAGACCACCAGTATAAAAACGCTTCATACATAATAAAAAAAGCCGGAGGGCTTTTAAGAAGGGAAAATGAGCTTAGTTTAGATATAATTGAAGAGATTTTTTCTATAAATTTAAAAGATGTTTCACAAAAATTAGCTACCATCAATAAAAAAGATGGGGCAAAAATTATCGTAGATGAGGTGATGGATGTATTATCTGTTTAGATTTTTTTACGCTTTGGCTTCTGTAAAAATGCTTAGCAAACTATGGTGGATTGTGTATTATCTTGACTTTTTTAGAAAACCGATTGTATTTAAAAATCTTGATATTGCATTTCCTAATAAAAGCAAAAAAGAAAAAATAAAAATAGCAAAACAGACCTATAAAAATTTTTTATCTTTTTTTGAAGACACAATTGAATTTAAAAAAAATTCAGAAAAATTAGAAACAGTTAAAATTATAGGGGA
>Ga0256837_1000401_pt1 | contig 37569 bp, 68 predicted proteins | sample 4562384metaG_FD_185976 | JGI IMG/M metagenome (GOLD analysis project Ga0256837, IMG submission 185976) | Hydrothermal vent microbial communities from Guaymas Basin, Mexico - 4561-384 | ecosystem: Environmental > Aquatic > Marine > Hydrothermal vents | place: Mexico: Guaymas Basin | collected... | reverse complement strand
GTTAATTTATAAAAGAAATAGTCACTATACATTTCTATTTCTTTTATAATCATTTTGTATAATAAATAGTAGAAAACTATGGAGTTATACATGCCTCAATCAAAAACAATCAAAATACAAGTTTGGACTGATTTAAATTATTGTAGAGTAATTGGTATATGGTATCCGGAAGAGCCAGAAGATGCTATAGATTTTAATGATGCACCGTATCTTTTAGTATTATCTAGTATTTTTGAACCTCGTACTGAAGTTATGGGAAATAATCCTATTGCTCCTGGTCAACATCCTATACCTAAAGATTTTTTAGAAAAACAAATAAGACATATAAGTTATCTTTTTGCAAATGATTTTGGAACATTTCAACCATATTCAAAAGGCATAGCAAAAACATTTTTAGCTAAACAAACCGTTTCATATAAAAAAATAAAAGAGTTTGATATGACTGTTACGCCGGCATCAGGTTCTATATCTCTCAAAGCATTTAGAGATAGTATCGACCAATATACTGAAGAAGAGCAGGAAGCTATCCAAGTTATGACTATTGGTGAAAATCCTCAAGACGCTCATGCAAAAGATATTGAAGACTTTATTCATGTGGAAAAAAGCGATAATATGGAACAATATATTTCAATAACAAAACTCACTCCTGTTTATAAAGTAGATGATCCATATATAGTTAAAACAAGTCTTCCTGAAGATCCAGCATTTTCATCTCTTCCACCTGGTACAGAAGATGCAGAAGCCTCACAAGAATTTATAGAAAATGTTGAATCAAAGAAAACTGAAGATACAATCAATAGAGAAACGTTAAAAACTTATGACACTTTATCGGAAACTCCTCAACCAGTTCTAGATGAAAATGGTGATCAGGTGCTAGATGAAAACGGTGAACCAGTTACCGAATTAAAAAAACCGACTAGAGAAGAAGTTTTAGAAGCATTATTAAAAGATAAAGAGTCACAACTTGCAGCTCTTCAACCTCAACCAGTAAAAGAAAAATTACCTCAACCACTATCAGAGGCAGATTTATTCCCAGAGGAAGCTGCCGATCAAATTGAAAGAGAAAATCTTAATACAACATTTACCCCAAAAGAGATGTAATAACTTGATAATGATTTTAATAATCATTATCAATTAGCGACCCCCATTTAAAATTAAACTTGACTTTTTATCCATTTTATGTTATAATATGACATAATTAAAGAAAAGGTGTATAAGATGATCATCACAACAAATAATGATATTAAGATTTATCAAACTTTTGAAAGTGTATATGATGGTATCGATGATTTTATGGATTCTGAAGGTCGTAATTTTATTGAACTTACAAAAATCATAATCAATAAAAATTCTCAATTTAAGACCCCGATATTTTTAAGCAGTTATAATGAAAAAATTGATAAAACGTTTAAAAGAAAAACCAAATGGTATATTAAATGCGATGACATTATTCTTGATTGTAAAAGTGAAGAAATTGCGGACAAACTTTTTAATAAGATTGCTTTAGTTTTAGAATTTGGTGATGAACCATTAAAAACTATTGATAATCTTTTTGTATTTTAGGAGAAAATTATGAAGATATCAAATAAAAAATTACTATCAGAAATAAACAATGTTCTTCCATATAGTTGTTCTGCAGTTGAATCTAATAGTGATGATAGAGCTATATATGTTAGATGTAATTCTTTACAACCAAAGCAATTAGAACAATTAAAAACAAAAATACTAAATCATCTTAAAGCTCTGCCATATATGGATGAAAATGTAGACATTATATCTAGAGTTACAATCACTCAAAAACCTGTTCTAGACGGTTTCTATGTATTTGTATGGGGTAATAAAGAAGATGAGAAAAACTTTCTAATGGCAAAACTTACTTTGGAAACAGAATCATTGTTAGATATTAAAAAACAAGAATTAGTATCAAGAGAGAAAATGTTAATTACAGTTAAAGCATTAGCTGCACTAAAGGACTAAAAATGGAAGAACTGATTCTCAAATCTTCAAATGAATTCAAAATCAATGAATTTAAACGTATTCTTGGAGATCAACTCAAAATCGAAAAAGGTAATGATTTACCTGAAGTCGATAGTAAGGTTATTGATGTAATTATCTATAAATCAATTGCAGCTGGAAAAAACGTAATTGTTGAAGATACTACTCTTACTATCGATGGAGAAGAAATTGTTGATATTAAATGGAAAGTGAACGAACTCAAAAACAATAACTCTCTTACTCCAGCTATTTGGAAAACATATATTGCATATAATGATGGAGAGTACATTAGATTATATGAAGGTTTAGTTAATGGTGTAATCGTTCCTGATAGCAAAGATAAAGGATATGGATTTGATCCATATTTTTTACCTGATGGAAGCGATGTAACACTTGCAGTACTTGCTCAAGAAGGAAACAAAGATAAATTTAGTGCTAGACAAAAAGCCCTAATTAATCTCATTTCAAACAGATTATTTGATAGAGTAGAAATCAAAGACATTCCAGAATGGAATGGAAAATACCAAAATCAGTAAAAGGATAAAAGATGAATTTTTCAATTTTAAAAGTAGCATACAATCCAAAGTTATCAAGTGAAACAATAACATTAATTAAAAGAGAGTTAGAACCTTCATCATTTGATGAGGGTGGCAATACAGGACAATATCCTATGGAAGATGTGATTGAACTTATTGATGATAGTGTTCTTCTTACTCCACTTGATAATGAAATTATCGAAGAATTAAAAATTCAAAATATCGATTATATCGAAATATAATGATTGACTTTTTAGTCAATTTATGTTATATTATGACATAATTAAAAAAGGGGTATAGGATGAACACAAATGAAAATATAAAAACGGTTATTAAAAAATTTCTATTGCATGAAGATGGTGTTAATGAATTGATTACTAAAGAACCACTTATCGTTCAATACTACATTATCAAAGCAGTCAAAACATTAAAGAATGAACTGTTCCTAAAATATTTTGCAAAGTATCCAAATGAAAGAAATTTCTTAGATGATGTTCGTAGAGAAATTTATAACCCTCAAAATGAGCAGGATAGATTAGCTGCATTCAATGGCTTTCCACGAGTAAAAGATTATGTTGAACTTGTTAAAGAAATTTCTAACAGTTTACCTGTCAATTATGACAAACCGGAAGAAGATATTTAACTTGACATTTATTCCAATTTATGTTATAATATGGCATAATTAAAGAAAAGGTGTATAAGATGGATTTAGAAGAAAGAATTAATAAAAGAGCAAAAGAGATAGAAGCTTCATTTCCAATGGATGTTGAAGCTGTCGCGATAGATGTTGAAGAAGATGACAACAACACTTATGTAAGTTGGATTGTTTTAGACAATAGTATATATGATACTATAAATGCTCAAATTAGAAATTTTGATGAAAAATTAGAAGGAGTAGAAAATGAATAACATATCATCATTACCAGAAGAGGTTGACAGCTTCTTAGCAGACTTAGCTCATTATGGTTCTACTCCAGAAATAGACTATAATGATATTATTAATTTTGCAAATATAAATGATACAGATAGTATCCTATCGATAAAAGCTCATATGGCGGATATAGCAGAGTTAGATTTTGATTTTGAAGATGATGAAGTAATTATCTCTTTAGATGCAATAGCTTCTTTAGTGAAAAATACCAAAATTACTTGACATTTATTCCAATTTATGTTATAATATGGCATAATTAAAGAAAAGGTGTATAAGATGAAATACAAAGTGATTAAAGAATCAGAAAACTTTGGAAGAGAAGTTGTTTATGAAACAGATGATAGAGAGGATGCAGAAACTTCTCTTATCGATTGTATAGCATGTACAATCTCAAACTTTGATGAGTATAGTTGTGATGATATTGATGAAATTCAATATCAAGGTTTTGAAGGTTATGGTAATGGAATCATATACATTGAAGATAATGGCGATAAACCATTTTAATATAAGGAGATATATTATGTTAATTTTTTCTAAACAAATTTTTGAAGTTGATTTTAAAATTGAAGGTACTTCTATTGAAGGCAAATACCAATATTCTACACAAACTGACAACTTTGTTGGTTATGAATACAACACAGAAGTTGAACTAAATTCAGATATTAAAGTTGAATCAGACATTGCAACAACTATCCTTGATAGTGATGATATTGAAAATATTATCGATGAAATGGATATTGATTATGCGACGGACGAAATAATCATTATATCAAAACAAGATATAGCAGATTATATCGGTGCAGATACAATCAAATCAATTGAAGTACAGGAATAAAAATAAATCCCGAAGCATTTGAAATTCTTGCTTTGGGATGATCTCATCGGTAAATAATTTATCGATAATATTCAAAAAGTAATTAAATTACTTGACTTTTTATCCATTTTATGTTATAATATGGCATAATTAAAGAAAAGGTGTATAAGATGAATATTGAAAGAGTAGTAAATACAATATCAAATAACTTAGTTGACCAAGAGGTTTTAAATGAAGCGTTAGAGGCTATCGAAAACGATGATATGGATAATCAATCATATTGGCAAGCAGCAGCTTCAATCGTTGAGCCAGAATTAAATCCAGATGATGAAGAAGAGTATTTTGAATTGCAAGAAAATGATCCTCAAAATTGGATAGGATTTATCACTAGCATTGATGAGAGATTTCTTCCAATTGCTGAAAAAGTTGTAGAGTACGGTTATTAAAATGTTTTCTACAATCTGGAAAAAAATCACAAGTCCCTTATACAAAAGAGGGACTGTAAATTTTGGTAATGGACAAATAGATGCATTACAAAACAAACTAACAGGAAGAATAGTCATTGATCTATCAAATGATACAATGAATCAACTCTTCAAAGAAAAAAAATCTTATGATACATTTTATAATGAAGATGGTTATGGAATGGAAGGGATAAAATAATGTTATCGTTAATATTATTCATTTTAGGTGCTGCATTAGGTGATACATATACATTAGGTGCAGTTATCGCTAATGGTTCTCATATGGTCTCTTATCTATATTTAATACTAATTATTATCGTAGTCTTTATTGTTGGGCTATCAGGTACATCATTAGGATTACAAATGTCAAGAGGTTCTTCTAGCTTACAATCATTAATGATGGGTATGGCAGGTTCAGGAATGGGTATTTTAACAGGACTTTGGATTATTCTTAGAACAGTTATTATGTATATACTCTTATATTTTTTATCAATGACAGATAAAACTATCACAGAGTTCAATCAATTACCTGCTACAACTATTTTAGCAATACTATTATTCTTCATTCTATACTATACAAAAACTTCAAAAGTATCAATTAGTAGATCTTGACTTTATCTCTCTTTTATGGTATAATAATATATCATAAAATAAAGGGAGACAATAAAAATGAAAATTCAAAAAATAGAAGCTTACAAAACAACCGATAATAAAATCTTTGACAATATAGAAGATGCAGAAGATCATCAATATATCCTAGAATTACCATCAAATGAAAATCATCAACTATCTAAAAGAGAACAAGAAGTATTTAACTATCTAACTAAGACTTCGTTAGAAAATAAAGAGATAGCAAGAATATTAAATGTAACTCCTACAACTATCAAAGCACATAGTAAAAAAATATATGAAAAAACAAGCACAAAAAATCGTATAGAATTACTTATAAATCTTCAAAAAAAGTTGACTTATTAATTATACTATGGTATAATATACTATAATTAAAGAAAAAGGTATCAAAATGAATAGTTTATCCACTCCAACTTTAGATAAAATCTTAGCAAAAGCAACTCCATTAAAACCTCTTACTACTAGAGAAGAAGAACAACTCAAAGCAAAAAACAAATTAATTACTATTTTGAAATATTTTGAAATAGATTTAGCAGTTGTAAATGATCTTAGAGATAATCAATATATTTTAGCATTAGCACTTTTAGAAAGTGCTTTATCAAATGATAGTAAAATAGATGTTCTCCAAGCTCTTATGAATGGAGGTAAAACATATGTGGTTGCTAGATTATTAATAACTATGTTAAGAATATCAGATAAAGATGCTATTTTCTTTACATCATATTTTTCTCAAGTTGTAGAACAATTCTTACAAGATATAACTAGTACAAAAACTGTAGCCCCAGCAGTAGGTGTTATTCAGCAAATGACAAAAGAATTAGATGACAGAGATTTATATATTGTTGCTAATTCTACATTAGAAGATGAAGATTTTAATGAAATAGCAGATAGAGTTTCTATTTTTTCTGATGGTCAAATATCACTTCATACTTTAGATTCATTTGATAAAATTAGAAAAAATAGAAAAATCAAACAATCTATTGATGATGGTTATATCATAACTATTTCGACTATTCAAAGTAGCAATGAAGTACTATCAAAGAAAAAACAACCTTTACTAGAAAAATCATTATTTGGTCGCAAATCATTATGTATAGCAGATGAATTTCAAACAGGTACACCATTGGTTTTAGATGAAAATGGAGAATTTACATATCTAAAAGTTGTTGGTTTTGAATCAGAGACTTATAATGCTGTTTATTTTGACACATTGAAAAAATTAAATCTGTCTCATATAGTTGGTATTACAGGTACTCCCACAATAGCTCATAAAGATGATAAAGATAATTTCGATATAAAACCAAATCTTATATCAAAAGAAGAAGTATTACCTTATGGCAAAAAAGTTGAAGGTATTTTTATTGATAGTGATAACGCATTTGATAGTGCTTTGGAACGTATTAAATCTGCTATCGATCATACAGTAGGTGTTATTAATCCCTCAATTAAAAAAGATGGTAAAAAAACTATAGCAACCATTGTATTACCTGCAGATTCTGGAATCAATAGTTCAAAAATGTGGCAGTCAGAAATTGAAGATTATTTATTAACAAAATATCAACTACATAAAAGTACAATAGCTGTATTCCATGGTACAATTACTAGAACCGGATGTCTTTCATTGTTAGAATTGAAGAAAGCTTGTAGTGATGTCAATAATCCGGTACAAATTGTATTAGTCAAACAAAAATTTGCAGCCGGTGTTAATATAGAAAATATATCAAGTGTTGCAATGGTTAAAACATCTATAAATCCGATGGAAATTTTTAATAGTATCCACCAACTTTGGGCAAGAGCTATTCGTTTTTATAAATCATTTAATGAAGCTGATTCTTGGAATGATAAAGAAGCAGATCCAACAGTCAATACTGTTAAATATTTTTTACCATTTTCACACAAGCAAGCCTTTATGGATTTTGTAAAATTATATGCTGAAGAAGTTTAAAAATTACTTGACTTTTTAATCAAATTATGTTATAATATAGGTAACAAAAGAAAAAGAAGAGAGATTTTCTTTTTCTATAAGAAGAAAAAGAAAATCTCTTTAAAATAAGGGGATTTTGGAAGACGAGATGATATTTCTGGAATATAGGTTAAAATGTAACAAAATTTTTGAATAAATCGATTTTTTTTGTTAGTTTAATAAGACTTTAAGGGAAGGTGTGATAAGTGTTAAAATGGTTTTTCTGCTTAAGGAGGGTTTAAGGTGTCATATCTGCCCGTGAAACCATAGGAATTAAGATTTTTACTTCCAAAAATCTTCCAAAAACTAAATATTTTACCTATATTGTACCTATATTTTTACTTCCAAAAACTAAATACATCACCTAAATTTCATCTCTCTTAATTAGTAACTCATAACCTAATTTGGACAATCAGTAATGGTGTAATCCTACATATATTCATCTCTAATTATCCTTTTTTAAAGAGTACTGCAACAACTGCAACAATATTCATTATCGTTATAGATATTCCAATTTTTTATCATCCAGATAGTAAAGAAAATGTTAAAAATTATAAATGCTATTACTGCGTGATCAATCGTTCCAATATATGTTATTGTTGTTACCAGAAATAATCCTATTAAATACCCGTCCGCCCAAACAGAATTTCTAAAAATTTGAAATCTACTCATATCTTTTGGATAACAATCTATGATATAATTATTAAGACTTATTGAAAAAGCGCTGAATAAAGCAGCTTCAATGATACCTAAAATGCTATCCATCCAAAGCATTATTTCTGGTTTCCAAAAATAAAATAGGCTCATACAGATATATACAAAATGAATATATACACCTATTCTAAACATTGTCTTAATTGATACGTTATCTACAAAGTAACTATTTGTTTTAACCATTCATGTTTGGACTATTGAAAATAAACCAATTAACCAAGCAGTAAAATATATACCTTTAAGTGGAACAATAACAGGAACTATTAATGCCATACCATACCCATTGCAACAAAAAGTGAGTTAATTATTCTGAATTCGGTAATTTTATCAAACTCTTTAAATCTACCGAAATATTTCTTTAGATATTTCACATTTACTCTCCCTCACATAAATGCCCATGTAAAGGACAAGTACAATTAATGATTTTCAGTTGGCCGAATCTTTCATCATTGTCTAGTTTGGGACAAATACAATTACTAAATTTATTCCACCAAGTATGATATAATTCATCTTGTGGAAAATTCCAATTTTCTTGTAATTTAAACTCCAGATTTTTCAATCTTCTCGCATAATCTTTACCTGTTTTTTCAATATTCTCTTCTAGCGATTCTTCTCTAAAAAGACTATCCATCTCTTTATATAATTCCTCAAGATTATCTCGTTGTTCTTGAGTGATATTTTGTTGTGTTGCTAAAGCTTCATTTAATCGTACCATTCTTTATTTTCCTTCTTTAAAAATTATATTAGACTATCTTTATCAATATACAATTATATCAAAATAGTCTTTAACTAAGTTTAAAAAAAACTACAATTCCAGTAATACTAATTCATCCATCAAAATGCTCAAAATGCATAAATTTATTTTATGAATTAACAAGAATAAGTGAAAAAATTGAATTTAATTAGAGTAGAAGATTAATGGGTTTTTAACCCTAATAAAATAAGGTCTTAAAAATCCATTTATTTGGTTTGTTATAAAACCCTTATATTATTCAATCCATCATTCCATAGATTGTTTATTTCAGTTGAATTTAAACTATGTTTGCTTAAAATAAATTCTGATATTCTTAATGAAGATATATAGGAAGTACTAGCCCCATATCTTGAAGATCTACCACTAATAGTAAAAGCATTATTTCTATCAGTAACAAATGGTTCTCTTTTATGTTCATAATCAACAACTTTAACATTATCAATCCATAGTTCTGTCGATGTACCATTATATTGATAAACAAAATGATGTAACATAGAATCTAAAACATAATCAGTTGTAATCCACATCCAACCATCATTATTTGAATTATTATTTTTTACCGCCCACTTTATTTTACGAGTTTCATAATCAACGGCTAATTCATAATCACCCTCATAATTAAATATTATTGAGCTTAATGTATCACCTTGTAAATATTCTAACCAAAAACTCACACTAAAATTATTATAATTTAAAATATCTGAGCCCAATTGTAAATATCCTGTTTCAGATAAATCATCATTAGATACCTGAATACCTCTCATCCCATTACTAAGAACTACATTTGAAGTCGTTCCAAATGAGGTGAAAGATAAATTACCAGATTTAGATTCTAAATCGTCTAACTGTGTTAATGGAAAATAATCATCACAAACAAAATCACAATCAATAGTATTTAATGTTTTGTATTTTAAATCAAAACTAGAATTACTTACTATTATATCTTTATTTTCAAAATCAGTTATATAAAATTCATCTATATCATTTATAAATAAATTGTCGCCTACTCTTTTGATATTGGGTGATAACATTTTAATATGTGCTATATCTCTAGTTGATGTACCTTTTACATTAAATATCATTATAAACCCCCTTTTTAAATTTATTTATATTTCAAAAGTAATTCATAGTTTTCTGAGAATTGATAAATTATGATTTTATTTGATTGATTTTATTAATTATATTTCTTATATCACAATGGTAAAAACCACTACAATTCCAACAATTATACTCTACTATTTTTATTTCATCTGTATCTTCAAAAGTACATAAATCCATTACATAAATTTCAGCTGGATTATATTGAAGACCAAAATATTCTGCTGCTTTTTTAATATTATCTGGCACAAAAGAATCTGGATTAACTTTTCCATTTAACATATATCTTGAACATCCTAAGATTTCATTCTTGTACATAAAAAATCTATATTCATCTTTTATCTTTTTTATAGGTGAAATAATAACACTTTGAGTTTCTATACTTTCAATATTTCTATGAGGAGTCCTCATAAGATAATTCATAAGGGTTTCACCTGCATAAATTATACCTCCATTAAACGCTTTTGAGTCTTTACTCGGTTTAATAAAATTATCTTCTTGAAATTCATAATAAAGTAAATTCTTAACTTTATCAATTTCACAATCATCATTAAGAAAAGGAAGAGATAAATCCTTATAATACTCCATATCAAATTTTTCTTCATTGTAATCAATAGCATTTTTTAATTTTTCAAGATATTCTTTTTCTTTGATTATTTGATTATCCGATAGATATGGATTAAGGGCTTGTAATGAATTTGTGTTAAGTAAGCTAAGGATTTTTGTACCGCCTCTGATAATATAAATATCTGTTTGAGTATCTAATATATTTTCCAAATTTGTTATTGTATCTTGGACTATACCAAAATCATTCCATGCTATTTTTTGGTCATTTAATGTATTAACAACTTCTTCAATATATGATGTTGTAAATCCTGTGCTTTGGACCAACCATTTTATATTATTCTTATTCATTTATCCTTCTTTAAAAAATTGCATTTGGTGTTAATTAGAGTCATATAAATTATTTCTTTAATATGTTTGATAACTAAATAAAAAATTATTAAACTTAAATAATTCTTTGTAATCTTTTAGAGGTTCTTCTAAAAATAAATTTACATTATCAATAATAAAAAATGTATCTGGAAAATTTTCTTTTAATGATTCAGTCATATAATCAATTGAAGAAAATAAACTGATAAATTTTATGACTTCTGCTCTTTTAGTTAAACCCATAGCATGAATATCATCAGCTTTTTCTTCATTATTAAAAAACATTATATGTTTAAAGTTATTAATTTTATTTGCTTCTTTTATTAATGATCTTGTTTTACCTGATGCAGTTGTACCTACTACAACATTCTTTAATTGATTTATTTCCATTGTGTTAGCTCATTTGAAATAATTCATCTAAATTGATTAAAGGTTGAACATATCTATCATCTCGTTTAGGAGCATCTAACCAATTTTTAATATCTTCAATAGTTATGAGAGGATTATATTTTTGAATTTTCTTTAATTCATTAAAACAATCATAACAAATATATCCAATACCATCTGCATATCTATCGCATAGTACATTATCACAATTATTTTTACTACATTCCATATACAGTCCTTTTTTTAGTATTATATAAAATTTATTATTAAATAAATATTAAAAAAAGAGGAAGACTATGAATTATTCTATTTTAAAAAGTAATATAAATGTAAAACCAGAAATAAAAAATTTAGTACATATAAATGATTATTTTGACAAATGTAAAGTAAATTTTTACAACGATTCTTATCATATCGAAAATAAAGATCATTTTGAATTAAATTTAGATAATGATGATATTATTATATTTAAAGATACAAAGATCGCTTTTAATACTTTAGCATCATTAAGTAAAGATATTTTAAGAGATAATTCTTGTATTATATTTTTTCCATTCGATAATAGTATTGATGAAATAACAGGGTTGTATAGTGCTGAATCATTCGGATATTCATTCATTACTGATTCAAGAGGTATGTTGTCATTAAATGGCTCATCAGATTATTTAAAATTAATGACAACTGATACTGAATTAAATGAATATTCTATAAATGTTTGGTTTAGAGATAATGGTAGTGATGATTATGCACACATATTAGTTGCTGAAGACCAAAATTTATTTTATTTTAAATATTGGGAATCACATGAATTATTTTACGTTGGAAATTCAACGATTGGTTCAATTTTAACTTCGAATAATTCATTACTTAAAGGAGAGATTGCAATGCTTACTCTTACTTATAGTAATGAGCTTATTAAATTATATAAAAACGGTGAATTGGTTCAATCTGTTAATGATACCTTTAATATGCCTGCAACTACTTATAAAATAGGGAATTATAATGCTGAGTACGGAAAACAAGATGAGGCTAATTTAAGAATATTTAATAAGGAATTAGCTCAAGAAGAAATTAGAAAAATATTTGAAATTGAAAGGGAACAATTTGGATTATAATAAATATTCAGGAAATTGTTCTATGTAAATTCTACTCTTTTTACTAATTTTATCTTTTCTATGAAAAAGAAATCTTATTGCCCCTGATCGATTTAAGAAAAAATGTCCATATTGTACATAATTGTCATACATTACTCCGGCTTTTAAAATATTAGAATATTTTTTATTTGATATTACATTTAATGAATCTATTTTTATATCATGATGTCGACAAAATATATTAGCGTTAGTATATATTAAACGAAGTGTTAATTTTTCTATAATTCCATTTCTTTTAACATACCAGAATACATATGAGTTATTTTCTAAAAGATGATCAATTATAGTTTGTAATGTTAAAGAATTAGGTGTCATAAATTAACCTAGTTCTATGAATTTTACAAGATGGCGAATATTCACACTCAGGGTTAAACCTAGGCTTTTTACAAGTACAATTAGGCGTGTAAGCCCAATGAGTATGATATTTTTTATCTTGTTTAAATTTCCAAACTTGTTGCATTAAAAACTCCAAATCTTCTATCTCTAAGACTATTTCATAAATTTCTGCATCTGTTTTATCATCAATCTCTTCTAATAATTCAAACAAACTATCTTTTTCTTGATGTAGAATTGTTAATGTTAAGACATCATCGTCAGAAACATTATTTTGTTCTATTAATCGTCTATTAAACATAGAAATTAACCCTTATTTTTAATAACCTTAGTAACCAATGCAATCTCATACTCTATTTCCCATTTTTCATCATCAACAGAAGGGTAAGCAAGAGTTATATATTCTGCCAATCGTTGCATATGTTCTTTTCGATGATTTAATTGATATTTTTCAATATTTTTATCATCATTTCTAAATTTCTCTGCTTTTAATTGCGTCTTTTCTAATATTTTGTAAAAATTACGATTTAAACTTTCTACGTAATCAATATTACTATATGTTAAATATTCACTTGAATAGAATACTCTTTTAGTACCATTTGAAACTTTTTTTAATTCATTATTTAATTTTTTTAAAATAGTTTTAAGTGTCTCAATCTCAAGAGTCTGAAGTTCTTCAAAAAATGTCATAAATTTCCTTTAATAATCTGTATATTTGATAACACAATTACCAGATACTTCTACTAATTTATTTGTTTCTTTATCAACAAAACTATATCCATCTGAACTTTCTTCGGAAATAATTTTACCGGTTGATTCACCCTTATAAATCAACATAGCTCCAGAATAACATTCTATTGTTGCACTACCGCCATAAGCTTGGAGTTTTGCGATACTTCTATCTGTACAACCTGTAATTGCTAGAATAGAAATTAAAGAGATAACCCATATAATACTTTTTTTCATTTTATGAACCTTTTTTCTTTAATTATATAGAAAAGTAGTTTAAATTAAAATTAAATTCTACGTAAATATTTTTCTTCATTCATACCACATTCAAAGTTTAAAGATAATTTTTTATAATCAATATTAATATATGTAAATTTTTTACCATTTTTAACTTCTGTTCCTTTATGCTTTAAAAGATACCATTTTGATTCTAAAATTTTTAATGAAGATTCCTCTACATAAACATTGTTTGGGTTTATAACTCGGCTTAAACATACATACAACATCTGCCATTTTGCTTGATTAGACATTTTTCCATGATCTAAAAAATCAAAATTTAAATGTAAATAATCAAACCCGTCGCCTTGCGATTTATGGATTGTTCTTGCAGAACCTAATGAAAAAGGATATTGTTCTATTTCAACTCTTACTCCTTGTTTATGTTCTAATTCAGTAGTGTGGTAAATATGCTTTTTAACCATTATTTCAATTGTACCATCAAAAGTAAATTTTTCAACTATAACAGAATCTGTATTAATTTTTTTAATGATTCCCTCATCACCATTCTTAAATACTCCATCCATATCATTAACTCTAAATAAAATTTTTGCTCCAACCTTAAAAGATAATTCATTATCCATTTGAAAGTCTCGAATTATATCATTTCTTAATTCAATATCTTCGGGTTTATATTCATCAACTAATATTTTTCTTTTTGATACTACTAGTGGAGTAGGTAAAGCTTCTAATAATTCTTCATTGATTGAATGAACAATATCATTTTTATGTTCGAGATATGTAACTTTGTTTTTTACAGTCTCATCAATTTCACCTTTATAAACATTGAAAAAATACTTTAAATAATTAGAAACCGTTTTTACATCCTCATATTTTCCAGATCTTAAATCAAATAAAAATTCATTATAAAATTCGTTGTTACTTCTATATCGAGTATTAAATTCCACCATCTTCATTTCTCTAGAACTTATAAGTTCTACAATATTATCTAATGACGATTTTAAGAATTCCCCGGTTTTTATAACTGGAGGAATTTGGTGATAATCCCCTGCCATAATCAATTTTATATTTTTTGATGCTGCTTTTTCAACAGTTATAAGTATATGTTCTAATAATTGATCATTAACCATAGAAATTTCATCTATAAAAATATATTTGATTTCTAGTAATTTACGTTTCATTTCTTTGATATAGGATGTTTTTGAACCATATTTACTTTTAATATATTTATTAATTTCAACTTTTGAATTATTGTTTAGGATACCAAAAAATCTATGTATAGTACTACCAGTTAAACCCTTTTCTTCAGCAACAGATACAGATTTACCTGTTGGACCAATAAAAATATATTGGTATGGTTTTGTTTTTGAATGTTTAATAAATTCTGAGATTGAATATGTTTTTCCACTTCCACCAGAACCCTTTAAAAAACCATATTTAATATGAGGGTTTCTCATAATACTCATAATTTCATAAACTTGATAACTAATACTCATATTATTCCTTTAAATGAAAAATTCTGGATATAAATCCATAAATTGATCAAGGTTTATATTTTTAAAATTTCGTTCAACCATATCAACACCTATAACAAATTTAAGATTTGTAGTTCTATAACTTTCTGACTTTGTATCCACATATAATAAACAGTCAATTTTTATCAATTCACCTAAAGATTCTACTCTACCTAAATATTTCCACGATTGCAATGAAAGTGTTGGAGGAGAAACTAAAACTATATCATTTATTTCAATCATATAAACCACTCCGGAATTAATTTTAAAAATTCTCTAGGTTTATTATCTTTAAGCCATATTTTTAGTTCATCTTTTGAAGTAAACTCATAAAAACCATATCTAGAATCAGCCGAATTATTATAATATGGGACATCAATGGGTTTATTGTTGGTTGTTTGGTATCCTATAATATTTGCTGTTTTTGGATACTTGCCGCCATACATTGACTCGGATTCACTACAAACCGTATATTCATAATTAAGAATTTCGTATGGTAATAGAATTCTTTCATCCCATTTAGTACTAATTTTTATAACCCATAAAGTATCGTTCATAAACTATATTCTATAAACAAATTTGTATTTGATTTTCTTATTAACTCTCTTACACTAGTATTAAATGTAGATTGATATAAGTCTATTATTTTTTTAATATTTTCATTTTTTAAATTATTATATGATATATTAAAAAAATTTTTATTTTTCCTAAATTCAATAATAATTCTAAAACTATCCGTAAAAGCTACCGCAGGACTTTTTATAATTTGGTAATTTACAAACAACTCTTCTTTAAGAGTCAATGGGTATTTTGAATTATTTAATAATTTGGATGAAATTTCAAATAGTAAATCTTCTTTTTGCACTTTATTACTCCTATCTATAAAATATTATAGACAATATTAACTTAATCTAAATTAAAATTGTACTCAATAAAATAAGATCTCTTAACGAATTGTCCTGTTTCTTTATCCTGTTCAAGTTTTGTAAATAAAATACCTGTTTTATTTTCAATTATTTTTTGTTCCTGACCAAAGTATTCATTTTCAAAAAAATCTTTATTTTTTAAATATGATGTATACACTTGTTTTCCATGATCTGATAGATTGGATTTTAAATAATCATCTATTGTTTGATTGTATAGAGTTTTATTAAAATCAGAAATTAACCATACATTAACATCTTTAAATTGCTTATAAAGAATTGAGTGGTCTATCACTTGGATATTATGAAAAATAGTATGATTATGAGTTTTAAGATTTTGATCTAATAACATATTATCAACTGTTGAAATTATTAAATGTTCTATATTTTCTACATGTTTTATAAAATTCATAGTTTTAATCCCTACATCCAATGGGAGTCTTGAAAAAGAACTCCATTTGTTTTTAATTCTTTTAATCCCGTTTCTCTTATAATAGCTGAAATTTCATTAGTATATTTTAGAAAGATTTCGGGATTATCTTTATATAAATTATTTAAGAGATCATATATCGATGACATAATAAGAAAGTTTTCTTTCTTAGATAATTCTATTTTATCGGAAGTGTCGACTACTTTATCAGTAGTATCATTAATAAACGTAATGCCCGCATCACCACCAAATTGATAATCTATATATGAGGGATATTTAAAATTTTCATCTAAAATTTCTTTAAAAGACTCCCATAATAAATTCATATATTCATACTCATGCCAACCGGCTTTAGAACCAGATGGTAGGAATTGGACACTTAAAAACCCATTCTTTAAGTTAGTAAATTTTATATAATCTGAAAATTCATCAGGTATTGTTTTCATAAAATTTTCTATAATTTGTTTTTGATTATCATTATCCCAGTTATGCAGAATTACAGATCTATGCTGATGATGAAATGTACCCATATTTTATCCTGAATTAAGTTTTTGTTATATATAATTATACAAAAACAATTATACAAAAACAAAGGTTTAATTATGAGCTTCTATACTAATTTTGGTAATTCTGCAAGAATTGCCGAAGAAATAAAATATAATCCGAAGAAATTTTATAAAATTTTTCAATGCTTTAATATTAATGGTTTTACTCATAACAATAAGAAAATAGCAAGTTTAAAAATTAGAGAAATTCACCAAATCTCTTTAATGGATTCTAAAAAAGTATTACAAATTATTATTGATGATCTTAAAGAAGATGAAATTTTAAGATATATTGATAATATTAATGAATTTATGCCAGAATACATTATTTAGGCGGATAAGCAATATTAAAAATTTCACTTAATAATGAATTCATCCACTTAAATAATTCTGGGGATTTTTCAGGCATTTTAGATAATCCGGTCCCTAAACCATCGTGTGGTAAAACTAATATTTCATAATTTTCTTCCTTGAATTTTTTAATCATTTTCTCTATGTCATTTACAATTATTTGGTATTCTTCATATCGATCTGAAAAATATGCATTATTTGATTGGGAAGGTAATAATTTTGTTGCTATACCTATTGAATTTTTTATATCCCTAATATTTGCTTGTCCACCATGACCTTCTCTAATAGTATTATCACCAAATACGTATAATTTATGTTTATTGATAAGACAATCATTTATATCATACCATTTTTTTTGAATTTCTACTTTCATATGTTACTTCTTTTTATGGATTTATATTATTTTACATAACTTTACCAAATCTTTACATAACTTTACCAAATCTTTACTAATAAGTATAAATAAAAAGAAAAAGGAGTAAAAAATGATCATTTATATATTAAGTACAGAGTATGAATTTGAATTAAATACAATTATCGATATAGATGAATTAAACTTAAAATTAAAAAACATATCAGATATTAAAATTGAAGAATCTTTTTATTATGAAGGTAGTGATGAAAATATTAATGATTTATTCAATATTCTAAATAGATTATTTAAAAAGTTTATTATTAGTGAGAATAAATTTGATAAGGTCGGTTATTATGATATTGTCGAATTTATAGAAAATGAGTTAGATAATTTTTCATTATCTAAACGTATAAATCTAAAAAATTATCCTAAGTTGATAAATTTTAGGTACTTTCTAGGATTGCAATATGTCAACCATTTTGAGATTCAAATAGTTGATAATATTGATAAAATTAATATTAAGAATATCAACAGATCCGAATCCATTTTATTAAAATTTGATACTTCAGAAGATTGTCATTCTTTATTTTTAAGTATGAAATATGATATTCAATATAAAGAAATCGATGAAAATAATTTATATATTTCATCTATGATAGAAGAAGTAAAGAAATTAATAAAAATGAAAATTAATATCTTATCTAATTTTAAAAATATAAAAATTATAAATTCTGAGATCAACAACGTAATAAATTTTGGGGATACATCTACCTATTTAAATTCTAATGAGGTTTGCAATATTTTAAATATTTCAAAACAAACATTATCAAATTGGCGAAGAAGTAGACGTATTGAATATGAAAAAATATCTGATAGAATATTCAGATATAAATTAAGTCATATTAAAAATATTTTAGATAAAGAAATAATTATCGATACATTATCATCACAAAACAACCCAAATATAAAAATCAAAAAAAATACAAATAGTAATAATCATGAAGAAATTAAAAAATGGATGAAACGTTTCACTTATAGAATAAATCCACAGAAATTTAAAAATCAAAAATTCTTCTTAAATTTTGGAAATATAAATATCAATTCAAGTCCACAAGTAATGATTTCAAACGACTTTAAATTAGTGGATTATATAAAAAAACAAACTATTATAGAGTCTGCAGATGAATTGTTAAATTATTTAAATGAATTGGATAGTATTGATAAAGAGCCAAAAATTGATAATTCAAAAATATTTTATCAAAATTTTGACCATTTATATTTAAATAATTTAAACTAAACTAATTCTGTGAAATTATGTCACAGAATTATCTTTTTTCCCACCTTTTATTTTTACAATAATATCTCCTACTTTTGATAATGCATTATCACCTAGAGTTACTATTGCAAATGCAGCAAAAGCAAAATAACCTACAACTTTAACTAACTCTATATTTGTCGTTTCTGCTGCAGTTCTTGCGGTTTCTGCTATATCTTTTGTAGCATTAATATCATTTTCGATAAACACACCATAATCAATCGTTGTACCTACTGCTAATATATACATACCTAAAAATATCATTAAAGATACTCTCGTACCAAAGTTATGTTTTGAATACCAATCATTTACTTTATAAAATGCTGTTAATTTTGAATTTTTTTCTTCCATTTTTTTCTCCTTTATTATTAAAAAATTAAAACCTGAATGTGAAGATTAAATGTATCATTTGATCTTTTATTATTACAGGTCTTCCTCCTAAAAATTCATCTGGATTAATAGTATCCGCCGGAGCCCCTATTTTACCAACTTCTTCATATTCCATATAAGTATAAGATGCCCGTACTGTTGTATTTTTAAATGGTATCATACCAACTTCAATATAGTATGAATTGTCTCTAATATTCCAAATTTGATTATATTTAGTAGTATATGGATTTCCCTGATTACCAGATGTCCAATCACCTATCGTATGAAACCACTCAACATTTATAAAAGTATCAATCGGAAAATAATCCAGTTCATATCTTATACCAAAGAGATTTGATGCACCATATAAATAATCATCGTTAATAGCAAAACTATTTGGGTACGTATTATTTAAATATCTGCCCATTTGTTCTGGTGTCAACCCATATGAATTATCAGAAAACAAATTATTATAAATTTCCGATTCTGCTGAAGTTGATTTATTTTTATAAATACTTCCAGATAGAACATTATAAAATATAAATCCAGAATGCATAGAATCATCCCATGATAAGCCTATTCCACAAAGCATAATTTCGCTTAAATCTTTACCCTCATACTTCATATCTATATACATCAATTCCGTTATCATATTTATTTTGTCATCCACTTTATAATCATTGATTATCGAATAAACCATTGTATCTTCAGTTAATGATTCTTCAATATAATCACCAGTTGGAACTAAAATATCATCTAATGTAGATAGTGCAAAAACAGTTGTCGAATTAAGTGATTTAAACTGAAAAAATATTGAAGTTAAATCATTATCATTTATCGGATTGAGTCCAACACCATTCTGATAACCCTCTCCTGAATATTTTCTTGGAAATGCATCACTAAATGGTAATACCCCAATACCCATAGTAATATTTTCAATAGTGTAACTCATATAAAAACTTTTGAAGAAAAAATCTTTATCATTGAACGGTTTATATCGAGTTTTAGCTTTTAAATCATCTTTAGAATCAAAATAATATACCATAGGCGATAGTTGAAAATGGAAATTATTATAATTATATGATAAATTTAATAACAATGAGTTATATAATGATGTGTTATTTTTCTGATCTCCATTATTTTTTTCTGCTTTATATTTAACATAATGAGCCTCAATTTTACCAGTAAATTTAAAATCATCATCGGCTGCATTTACAATCGAAATTAATAATATCATAATAATAACAATATATCGCATTATCGAATCCTCTTAGAAAAATGATTATAATCCGTTTCATATAACTTTTTTAAATAATTAATTAGTAATTCTCGCTCTTTATCAGTTAAAAAAATATGATATTTTAGCATTTTTTCTTTTGAATTTAATACTCTTATCCACCCCTTTATAGACTTAGAATCTAAGTCTATATCTTCTCTATGCAAAATAATAGGGATCATATAATTATCATTATCATTATCATTATCATTATAATTATAATTAGCATATAAAGTATATATTGAGAATAAATATATTATAATTAATTTTTTAATCATTTAATTTCCTCTCTACAACAGGAAAAACCAATTCTAATGTAGTACCATGAACTGAAGTTTCAATAATATATGTATCACCTCCAGCAGAACGTAAAATTTGCTTATTTAAATACATACCATTACCACGTATAGTTTTATCAGCAGATTTAGTACTAAAGTTTGGTTCAAAAATATTTTTAATAACTTTTTTAGAGATCCCTTTCCCATTATCTATAATTCTAATTTTTAAAAATCCCTCTTCATATTTGTTTACTATTATATACACTTTATCTGCCGATGCTTCTAATGAATTTTTAATATTATTAATTAGAATACCTAATAAATCTGCATTTTTAAAACTATTAGAATTTATACTATAATTATTAAGTTTTTGATCATATTTATGTTCAAATTCACCATTGCTAATACTTATAATTTTAAAGGCTGCATTAGCAATATCAGCAATAGATTTATTACCATTACTATATCTCATATGTTTAAAACCTTTCATTTTATCCAAAATGTTATAGATTTGTTCTGATGCAACTTTTATAAATTCAAAGTCTGGATTAAGGGAAATTAATTTATTATTTATGTCTCTTTTGGCATTATTCTCAGAATTATATCTATCAATAAAACCCGGTTCATCTTTATGTTCTTCATAATATTCATATTCATTAGCCAAGTATTCTTCTATAATTCTATGGATTTTTTCAATTTTATTATCAATAACTTCTAAAGGTGTATTAAGTTCATGATGTATATTTTCAGTAATCATTATCATAGATTTATTAGCTAATAATGCTTCATTACCAACATGTAGTCGTATAGATTCTTCTTTTTCATTCCTAATAGAAATCATTAAAGGATATATAAAACTTATCAATGTTAAAGGTATTAATACACCCATTAATAACAATAAATTATTTTTTAAGGTTTCATTGCCTATTTCAAAATAACTATTAGCGTCTGCATTATACAATGATATATTATAGTTTATAAGATGTAAATTTCGCCATAATGGTATATCGATATAATCAACCCATTCAATACGTTTTAAAATATTATCTTCTGTCATTTTAAATCTTTTTTTATGAGTTAAATCAACTACATAATTACATTCTAATAATTCACATAAATGTTCTTTATCAATTTCATCATATTCATTAATATTAAATGCTATATTATTTTCCATATATTCTAATTGATGATCGTAAACTATGAATGCAGTCATAGTAAGTATTGTAGTAATTAGAAATAAAAAAATAAAAATACTTTTAAAATGATTCCTATATAGCAGATATAATATTTCCATAGCCACAACTTATTTTGATGTCAACCAAGTTGCTAAATAATTCCTACGTTCATCAAGATCTAAAGTAGTTTTAAATAATACTTTATCCATAATATCCTGTCCATTAGTAAGTTCACTATATTGCTTTATAATATTTGCACTTGTTCTAACATATTCATTTAGACTATTCCCAGTATAAAATATAACTTCTACATCAGGATTATAAATTAGAATTTGTTGAAATACATCAATTCCTGTATATTTTACAGGACCAATGTCTGTCTGCATGGTACCACCAAGAGTTAAGTCAAGTATCGCATATTTGATATTTAAGCCCCCATAATAATGCTGTGTAGCTTCAAAATAATATGCTGCATAATTAGTATCGAATGTTATGATATTAAAGTCATCCTTTTTAAAATTGTTAGACATATCTGCATCAATAAAATCTATATCATCTAACATAAAACTAATAATTCCTGGGTTATCATCAAGAATCAAAATCGATTCTTTATTTCTATCAAATTTTATTTCCTTAATCCATTTATGTAATTTAGGACATTTTGAATTTTTAAGATTTAATTTCTCAGTATTGTTATGTCCTAAAATACACATTTTACATGATTGCTTTTCTTCATCAATATTATCATTATCAAATAACGACGATGCAGTCAACTCTTCTTGTATTTCAGTAGGTTTTGTAAAGATTTTTAATAATTTATTAAACATTTTTTGTACCCTCCCTCTATAGCACCATTTCAGCTATCATTTTCATTACAGTCATTAAAATATCTGGCGAAATAAAAATCAAAATAGCAATCAATATAGCAGCAATACTTAATAGTGTTATTTTTAAATCCCCTATAAATTTAGTATTTAAATAAATTCTTTTGAAAAAACCTACTTTTTCCTTAGAATCTGAAACTTCCGGTTTTGTATCCATAGAATTTTTACGTTTAATCGCTTTTACTAAATTCATTTTAACATTGATAAGTTCTGTAAATGAATCTGAAACTAATTCGGCATAATTTTCTTGTTTGGTTTCCAATTTATCATTAACTAATACAATAAATTGTACTAATTCTTTATGTTCAGGATATTTTGCTGTTAAATCTATCATTGCTTTATGGAAACCATCAACATCCTTTTCCATGGCAGATAACTGCATATTAAAGTCGGATTTTAATTTAGATAAAGATGTTTCGATTTCAAGTAATGCTTCTTCAGTTACTTTATACATATTAAAACCCCTATTTTAGTTATAATATTATTTATAAAGTGACTGGAAAAATGAGAATTTAAGAAAAAGTTATTTTTGGGGTGTATTTTTTAAAATTAAAAAAATTTTTAAATTTAGTGAAATAATTAAAGAGTAGTTCTTTTCTAATTTTAAGACGTAGTTCTTCTTCATTCCTAATATCTAATTCTGATTTAACCCCGATCTTAATCATATTAAATTGATCTATTAATCTACTTTTATTATTCATTATTTTATACAAATGATCTTCTAGAGTTTCTACAACCATTTCAACACCTTCTGCGATAATAGCTAAAGTATTATCTTCCAGACCTTCTAAAATTTTAAAATTATACCAATCATTTGATTCTTCTTTATATATATTATGATGTTCTATTATATGTATCCATGAATTTCTATCTTTTTTATTAGATATTAATTCAACAACAATATATGTATTTGCAACATAACATCGTAAATCCTGATTTCTATCTAAGTACGGCTGTATAAAATTAATCCTATGATTATTTTCAAACTCATCCATTGTTAAAGACAATTTTGTTAATTTATGCATAGCTTTTAAAATTGGATATATTTGTACCTTTTTATATCTTGATGGAAGTAGTTTTAATTTATTTATTGAATTATGATTCGTATAAATTAATTCTTTCATTTCACTTTTAGTCATGTTAAAGTCCTTATATAAAAATTTCCGGATATTTTATTTTAGTATCATTAATCATATTATTCAAATCAATATAATTTGTAATTGTATTATCCGTAGACGATTTAAGAATATAATTCAAATGATCATGAATTAACTTCAATAGTGTAGCCCAAGCTTTATCTCTATCTTTAAAACCATTTTCTATATTTGAACCATCAAAAGAAATTTCAAAAGTTAAATCATCACCTTTTAATTTTATATTTCTAGATAATTTGATAATTTTAATAATTTCAAATTTAATTAAACTGTATGGGTTTGTTTCAATAATATAAACAATATCACCAACTTTTAACTCCTCAAATCTCATTTCACAACCTAATATTTAAAATTCTCGACATATTATCATAATCCAATTTTTCATTTATTTCATCAATTTTTTTAAATTCACTTTCAAAGGGTATTAATAAATTAAAATTTTTTTCTTTTATTTTATAGATGATAGTCTCATAAATATCATTTTTTTCTTGTAATAATTCTATTAATGTTTTCTTCATATTTCACATTTTACATTTTTTTTGTAAAATTAATATATCAAATAAGAAGGAAGATAATGAAATTATTAATATGTATTGTTGGTGGTTCTGGTTCAGGTAAATCAACTTTAGAAGATGAAATTATTATTCATGATGGTTTTAGTAAAGCTATTTCTTGTACAACTAGATCCAAAAGAGATGGTGAACATAATGGTAGAGAATACTATTTTTTATCAACTGATGAATTTAATAAAACTAAAGATGATAATCTATTATTAGAAAATGTAACATTTGCTGGAAATCAATATGGATTATCTAAGAATGAATTTAATAAAAATAATGATAATCTGGTGTTTGTTGTAGAACCGAATGGTCTGAATCAAATATTAAATTATCTAAACGAATCAAATGACTTAAATATCAAACCGATAATTATTTACATGGATATCCCAGAAAAAGAACGTTTTAAAAATATGGTTAAAAGAGGAGATAATCCGATTGATATTCAAGAACGTCTTAAAACAGAAACAATTATAGAAGATTTTGAAAAATTTGGCTTTATTCCAGATATAAAAGTATCAAAATTAAATGAAAATGTTTCTGAAATTGTTATGGAAGATATTTACAAAATAATTGAAATATTAGAGGAAGATTAATTCTCCTCTTTTATTTTTGACATATATTTTAATATTTCATCAATATTAAATTCATGACCGGCCCAAACATGTCGGACTGCTGCTTCAATAAATTCTTTTTTCATATTTTTATCAATTTTGTATTTTAAAATTAAATCAGGATAATCATCGTGAATATTACTATAAAATGAATCAAATTCTTTTTCAGCTAAATCTGCGATTTCTGTAAGTGTCATTGTTTTACTTTTAATGATTTTTGACCCACTATTTGATAAGCGTCCACTATATTTTCTAATGCTTTACTTATTTTTTTATGAATCTTCTTATTTTGGTGAGCAACAGGATGTTCTAATAAAAAATCATCAATATTAGATGCAATCAAATTTAATCGATCTAATATTTCATGATAATGAAATTTATCTAATTTTTCTTGTTTCATAATATTTAACCTATGATTTCTTTAATTTTCTGAACTATTGATTTTTCAGCAACAAGTTCTTTTTGTGATGAAAAGTAATTTATTCTATACATGTCTTTACTGATACCATTATCAGATAAATCTTTAACAATTTTACTAGTTTTTAAACTAGATACATTCATTGCTCTATATTGTACATTTTTCATATTTTTATTCCTCCTATATTAATTTATTTGGTATTTTAGCTATAACCAAACTGATTATACGACTACAATCAAATGGTAATCTATCTATTTGTACACCTTTAAATATTAATTCGCCTATAGCTAAAATTGAATCAAATCTATTTTTGAATATTATCGGCTTTTGCCAATCCCATCTATCATGAATTAAATTATAATATAAATAAATATCGCCCAATCTTGAGGAAAAAACTATTTTTATACTTTTATCGTACATTATTTCTTTTTTCTTTAATCTTACCTCATAATAATTATTATATAAAATTATAAAGTATTTTTTGGAAATTGTTAGTTCAGTTATATTAATTTCATTTTCATACATTTTACGTCTTAATTTTTAAGAAAATGAGATCAAATCAAAAGAATTATTATAAAGCGAGCTAACCACTACTCCACCCAACCTTAAAAATGGTGGTTGGGGAAGGATTCGAACCTCCGACCTCTTGCTTATGAATGCGATGTAAATTCTTTTTGTAATTCTCATTTTCCTAAATCCTAATTAAAATATTATATAAAAATAATACTTAAAAGCAATTTAAAGTATATCTTTCTTCTTATGTTTTACTTTTCTATTATACTTTCCTTTAGGATTAACTCTTCTTGTACTAAGATTAATCTCACCTCTAATATGGGCTAATATATTTAAATCTCTTTTTTTCATAAGTATTCCTTTATTTAATTCTTATTTGATGGCAGATGCGAGAGGACTTGAACCCCTGACCCTCGGATTTGGAATCCGGTACTCTACCAACTGAGCTACGCACCTATATTTAATATTTCTAATGGAGCTTTGGAGGAGATTCGAACTCCTAATCTTCGGGTTTGCAATCCGATGCCTTAACCAATTTAGCTACCAAAGCAAAATGATATGGATGACACCTAAGAATCTTAAAATTAATTATTCTCTTAGTATGTTCTTTAACTATTTGGATCCATACCATATCTGAATATCTCTAGAGATATTTAAATATAGAATGGAGGTGACAATGGGATTCGAACCCATGGGGCTATTACACCCACTCCCTTAGCAGGGGAGCACTTTCGACCGCTCAGTCATATCACCAATTGATTTGTTAGTTATATTTTATATGGTGCTAATTAGAAGAATCGAACTTCTGACCTCCTGAATACCACACAGGTGCTCTACCAGCTGAGCTAAATTAGCATAATTTTAATAATGGTCTCTATGGATGGATTTGAACCATCGACCTCTACCTTATGAGGGTAATGCTCTAACCAACTGAGCTACATAGAGATATGGTCTTCGATAATGGACTCGAACCATTGACATCTACCTTGTAAGGGTAGCGCTCTACCAACTGAGCTAATCGAAGTTATATTTTCTGGAGCGGGTGAAGGGATTCGAACCCTCGACAGCCTGCTTGGAAGGCAGGAACTCTAGCCACTGAGTTACACCCGCATTTTTAATTTATTTCTTGCTTCTTTTTATAACTTTTTTAATTTCTTTTTCGGAAATCTTAACATTATTACGTTTACAGTTAATTACATATTTAATAACTGCGTCTTTAATATTTTTCATTTAATCCTCCTCCTATTATTTTTTTGCCAAAAAAAAGGGGAAGATAATCTAAAAATCAGATTACCTTCCCCTTAAAAGAAAATTGATAAGAAATTAGTTCTTTATCAATTTATTCTCCTATTAGAAAAGGTAACTGTACTACACCAGTCCCCGACAGTTTTACTACAACTGCCTACAGCAGTACTTACTACTAACATAGATAATATTGTATTTGTTGAACAAATAGTTTTCATAATTACTCCTATATTTCTCTTTTTCTTTTTATTTATAACATTATACAAAAAAAATAATTAAATAAACCTTAAATTTAATTATTTAATCTATCTTTTAATTGATCTACGGTTTCAACACCAATAATAGTATCCTTAACCTCACCATTATTAAAAATAATTGTTGTTGGAATACTTCTGATACCTAATTCTTGTGCAAGAGATGGACTTTCATCTATATCACAATCTCCAACTACCATATCATTAATTTCCTCACTTAATTTTTCAATAATTGGAGCCATCTGTCTACAAGGTCCACACCATTGAGCTCCAAATTTAATTATTGAAATTCCGCTTTTTGTTGTATCCTTAAAATTTTCTTCTGTAATATTTTTAACCATATAAATATCCTTTTTTTCTTTTTATTATACAATTAAATAATTGATTCTGGATAATAAAGTTCAAATAATTTATATAACCTATCACCAATTTCAATTTTTAAACTATCATTATTATTTGTATCCATATATACATTAATATCATGTTTCAGATCATTTTTAAGCAATGGATATTTGTCTTCTAAATGTTTTATAATTTTATCCTTGAATTTATCAGCGACAGTTTCATCATATATCTCAAATATAAAATTATTAAAAACAGAACTAATTATATTGTTTAGATTATTCATATCCATATTTCCGGAGTACATTCCATAGACATTTCGATTTTATCTATTAAAAATTTAGATAATAATTTATTAATTTTGTGAGATGATTGATATATAAATTTTAGCAATAAATCTTCGTTTTCAAAAACCTCACTTTCTAATAAATGTTCTTCAACTTCTACTATATGTCCAGATGAAGGCTCTTCAAATATAAAGACTTCACCTTCATCCATTCTATTTCTTGATGCTACAAATTTTAATAATAAAACGTGAGTATTCCATTTATCTTCCGTTAAAGGCAAACCATATCCAGTATAAAGAGTATAAAATTTATTAACTATCAAGCAACACATATTCAATCTTAGAGTACCCTTCCGAATAATTTGGTATAGTGAAATTTCTAATCATATTCATTATGATACTTCGTGTTATATTTTTTCCTGTTGCTTTTCCTCTTATTTTCGAACATTCTACTAACGATTCAAATCCTCTAATAAAAACAATACAATTTTTATTGTAGTCCTTCTCAAATTGATTTAACCACTTTCTTCTTGATTTCTTTGACATATTTGTCATATCAATAATTACATCTTGTTTATTTCTTCTTGCTTCTTGAATGGTTTTATGGAGTGGATCTGAAACTTCTTTTCTTTCTATCTCTTTATTTTTCAAAAGAAATTGAAAAGCATCTGAATAGTTCATATCTCTTTTTATTCCTACTTCTTCTACCAAAGCATCTCTCGAAATAACAACAGCATTACCTTTATTTTGTTCTACCCATGTTGATTTTCCGGCACAAGGAGGACCCACAAGAATTGTTAAATTATGTGGTTTTTCTCCTCGATAAACTGTATCAGTTAATCCATCAATAACATATTTAAACTCTTCAGGCAAATTCATAACTAATTTATCATCTTCTGTAAATTCAGGAGTAAAGAAACGTCCTAATGCATCTGCTCTTACTTGATGAACTAAATCAGATAAGAGTCTTTTCTCACCCTCAAATGATTGAAAAATATCATCTTTGATTTTCCCATTAGCAGTAATGAAATGAAAAAGATCTCCATGACGAGCTATAATTTTAAAAATATGGATTTTGTCTTCTTTAGTCATATCTGTTTTATCCAAAATATCAAGAGCCATAAATGCAGATACTGATTCATGATTTATAAATCGCACTCTTTTTCTTTCAGGTACTTCTTCTCTTGTTGACGGTTTTCCAATATCATGTAACAGAGTTGTCCATTTAACATTATCTATATCAGGTGAAAGAATTTCCGAATTTTTATACACCATACAAGTATGTGTAAAAACATCTCCTTCCATATGATATGGGTTCAGATTATCATCATCAAAATGATGTGTTGATTTTTTCATCGATTCAACTATTTCGGGAAACGTTCTAAGAAACCAATTAAATAGTTCATTGTGTGTTGATTTTAAATTCATATAGCATATACCTTTATTTTTTTATATGATAATTATATCATAAAAATATTAAAATGTCAAGGATTTTTATTAGAAAATTGAAGTAATTTTAAAAGAAAATAACGGATGAGAGTGAGATTGAGGTACGGTTTCATTTCGCTAAAATAACAGTCCTCATACCTTCCCCCACTTGCAATTGAGAGTTTGCGGACTGGAAAAGTCTCAACACAGAGGTTAAATACTAATCTGATTTTAAGATTGTGATAAAATCAACCTCTGTAATGTCGTTTACTTATATTTTACATCAAAATATTAAAATAATCTAGCAAGATGGAACATTTCCACTATCACTACCAAATTCTTTGAAGAAATCCAGGTATTGTGGTAAATATTTGTCTTTAAGAGCTTTGTCTTTTACATTTGGACAAAGTTTTTTGATTTCAGCTTTAAGACCATCACCTGTACCTAATTCATCCCATTCATCTTGAGTATGTTTACTAGCCATCACAGCACCAGAAAAACCACAATCAGACTTTAATTTTTTAGAATACAATTTTTGTCCTTTTGCAGAATCTGCACTTATAGGTGTTATAACTGCTAAACATCCTATCAAAAAAATAAAAAATAACTTTTTCATTATTTTACCTCTTTGATTTTTTCAGCCATTACATTTATATCTGTATCGGACATATTAGCTACTTGACCTTTCATAAGTCCTTTCATTGCACCACCATATGTACCAACTTTATAACCTTTAAGAGCTACAACAATATCGGTTGTATTCATATCTGCTACAACTTTAGATTTACCTAATGCTTTCTTTTCAAAGTTTGCACCATGACAACTAGTACATTTTTTAAGATTAATATCCGCACTTAATGCAGAAATACTAATAAGGGTTAAGAAAAATATAATTTTTTTCATAATAATACTCCAATTTTTTATATAATAAGATGATAATATAAAATATTATCTTAACTTATTTAGAATATTATACAAAAACATTAATAAGGGACATATTTATTTTCAATTTTAAAATAAATTTTAAGGAAAAATTAATATTACATAGCTTGTAATTTATTATCTTGCCATCGTACTAATATATCTTTACTAAAATCAAAACTATTTGGTCGATCGCTATTACCAAATGGATTTCTTGATTTATATGCTTCTTGAGCTTCTTTATTATTTTCAATATTAATAATATATGTTCCTGGTGCTTCATGAACACCTATATCATCATATTCAATATTTAAAAATTCTGAAATTTTTTGTCTATTTTTATCAAATTTTATTTTTGGTGTAATATGTTTAACTCGCATCATGTTATAATCCTTATATTTTCCTTTATTTATAAATAAAAATTAAAAAAATGAATATAATAATTGTCCGCCGCGTATTAATAGATAAACTAACAAAATAGGAATAACCCCTGCTCCTACTTAACAAGTAAAATATTAATCTTCTTAAAGTGATAGGTAATAGAGCTTTTTTCACTTTTTACCTTAAAAATAAGTTCGACGGTCTAAATTATCCAATAATAACTTAGATCAAGGAACCACACTATATAAATTTTTCGGGGTAAATATCTTTAATAATTGGGGTGAGATTATTAACAAATTCAATCAAATTAGTATAATCTTTATTATCATTAATTTTATTAATCAAAATTTCTTTTATTTTAAAAAAACTTTCTATATATGCATCATCAGAATTATCTGTAAATACACAGTATGACCCGTTCACAATAACACTTTTATTATCATCTGAAAATGATTCATAAGTACCAGAATAAAGAATACCAGTTTCATCTTCAAGAATTATTGTATTTATTTCATTATTCCATATTTTGTAGGCTCCGACTCTTTCATATTCTGATAATATATTTTTTGATAGACTAATATCTGTTAAAAAGGTTACAACTATATATAGACCGGTATTTACTTTTATAATGTCTGATACTAATTCATTAATAGATAAATCATAATGTAACCCTCGTTCACTAGTTGAAACAGAATGCCAACGACTATAAAAAATAGGTTTAACACCAATATCATTAAATTTTATTTCTTTAATAATCATACACAGAGCCTTTTTTAATAGGATTTTATCGTACTATAACTTATAAAACTCTTAATTTATCAGTTATACCAATTAAATCCTCTGGAAAAACAGGTCCGATCCCAACACAAGTATTTGTAGCTATACCATTAAATTGAGTATGACCCGCATCAGTTATTAGTACGCTTGGTAATTTTTTATCTTGACACTTTTTATATATTTCTAATAATTTTTCGTTCGATTTAACATATAATACTATTTTAGTAAATGAACCATTAAGCCATAATGAATAGGCTGTTTCAGTAGATAAATCTATATAAACTTTATCATCATCTTTTATACCACATTGTAGGAGAGCTCCTAATGAGGCATGAGATACTTGAGCTGCTAACTTACCGCTAGGCATGTTTAAATTACGATTAACAACTATTACTTGTTTTGGCATTGATTGGCTCTTTGATTTACTTTTAAGATATTTTAATTCAATTTCTAAAGTATCTAATTCAGACAACTCATTATCATCGAGTTCCCCCTTTAAATCTGATTCTTTCATCATATCTATTTTTATTTCTAATTCTTTAATTTTTTTTAAAAGCATTTTTAACCTCGCAATTCTACATCTATAATTATTTCCGCATTATTCTTAGAATCATATTGAACCTTAACATCACTAATATAATTAAATATTTTTTTGATTGGTATTTTGCCTTGATGTTTACTAATATGACGCTGTACTAATTTTAATATGTTTATATGGATTTTCTTTTCATCATTATAATATAAATCTATGGTTGATGTATTAAAATCCATATAGGCATAAACTATATCAATGGAATTTTTGATATTTAATTCATTTTTTGTTTTAATTATTTTAAATATTTTTGGTGACATTTTTAACTCCTACTCCTATTAATACTAGATAATAAATCTAATTCAATTTTTGGATCATTGTTAGACATAAATGAAAAAAGATCACTTTCAGAAAGTTCATGTATTTCATATTCAATAACAATCCAATTATTCATATTTTTATACAGAATATTTTCTTTAGATCTAATAAATTGTTTCAAATGATTTATTAGATGTCCTTTGCTTTTCCAGATTTTTCCCTGCTTATTAAATTTATTTGATACGCCTCCCATAGAATATAAACCCGTAGTCTTATCTTTTAATTTATAAACTGTTTTCACCATAATCTCCTTTTATATATACAATTAAATTCTCAATTTGCTTTGATAATTCTTCTAACGTTTTTGAATTGTCTATTATATAATTTGCGGACTTTTCTTTTATTGCCGTTGGTAATTGTGATAAAATTCTTTTATTTGCTTCTTCTTTACTTAACCCATTTCTTTTAATTAATCTGGTTAATTGAATCTCGTATGGTACTTTCACTAAGATAACAAAATCATTTTCTTTAAATTGTTTTGTTTCAAAATATAATGGTATATCCACAACATATAAAATATTTTTTACTTGAAAAGCTTTTTCTTTTTTACTAATGATATTTCTTATTTTTGGATGAATAAATTGTTCAAACCGCAATTTATCTTTTGGATTCGTGAAAATTATATCTGCAATAAACGCCCGTAGTTTATTACCAGTTAATTTAGTGTCAAATATTTCCTGAATTTTTTTTATATTACGACTGAAAACATTTTTAGATATTTTATCAGCATCTATGATCTCAATATTATACAATTTTAATAAATTTGATACAGTTGATTTTCCCGAAGCGATACCGCCTGTTAAAATATATCTTTTTCTCATAATTTTAGTCCTAAATAAATAATTCTGGGTGATTGGTTTCTATATCACTAATTAATTCTTTGATATTATTATAGGAAATGTTTTTTTGGTATATATGATTGTAATCATGAATTATAGAATTTTTTAATACATCAATCACTTTTTTCATATTATCAGCTAAAATAAATCTCCCTGTAAACATCCATCCTACTTTTGTACCCATGTCATAGCAGTCTATTTTATATTTCTCAAACATATACGTATGCATATACACATAATCGTCATAATCAATAGAGTTATACTCCTTATCAAAAATTATATTTATCAACTTGCATTTATTGATTTCTAATATTTTGTTTTCAATATCACAAATAAAATAATATTTATTTATTTCTAAGGATTTTGTTAAAATAGCCATTTGATTAATCTGAAATAAACCCGCCACGTTGAATTATACGTGTAGATTTTAAAAATATTAATGATGTATAATTTGTATGTACTATCATAATAAATGAAATGATACTCAATGATATAGCTGTGACATTAAATATATTAGCTGTTAAAAAAATAGCAACTAATATATTAAAAACGAAATTAAATAAATTAACATGCTGCCATTTATTTTTAAATGAATGTATGATAGCATCTCTAATTGTTACTTCATCTAAAATAGTATCAGATACAATTGTCATGAGTTTAATATATTTTTAAGAATTTTAGATGCTACAGAGCCATCATACTGACCATCATACTCTTTTTTAAGCATACCCATTATTTTCCCCATTATTTTTGGAGTTTTTTCAGTATTGCCGATCAATTGTAAAATAGCTTTTTCAAGTTCATTATCATTCATCTGTTTTGGTAAAAATTCTGCCGTAACTATAAATGTCTCTTCCGAATAAGGTGCACCTGCATCTTTAGATTGTTTAGCCATTTTTGCCTCTTGTTTGGCAGCTTGAATAATATCCGTTTCTCTAACTTCTCGATTTCCATCTTCTTTAGCTATAAGTTGAGCTGAACCTAAAATAGCTTGTAATACCTTTGCTCTTTCTGGATTACTCTTTTTAGCTTTCATCATGTCCAATCGTAATTGTTTTAATTCCATAGTATTTCTTCCTTTTTTATTATATTATATTAAAAAATATCTTAAATTTAATTTAAATACAATCATATATTTTAATTACGATTTCTGGATATAAATCTAATAACATTTGATAAATTTTTTTAAGTTTTATAGATGGATTTTTATAATTTTTCATAGTAGTTAATATTGACCCAATAAAGGCGATCTGCTTACTATACGCCCCAAACGTATATAGTCTATATTCTAAAATATCTTCATTTGTTTTGAATACTCTTACTCCATCTATATATTCACACCTATCGATACCATAAATAGCTCTGTCCTCACTAATTATCCACGTATATTCTATATAGTTTGATGTTTCTAAGTTAGGGGTGTAAGTATATGATGGTGTTGATCCATAATCAAACATGCTATCATATTCTAGTGTTGATTCATATTGTGGTTCGAAATATTCATCAAATAAAGAGGTTAATTCATGATTGTTCATACCTTTATTTTACAAAAAAATACTGGCTTCGGCATTGTATGCTATCCCGCCAGTAAGCGTATTAAATGTCATGATAAGGATTTTGGTCAATAGGAAGTAAATCCGATAAAGTATCGCCAAAATTACTGGTTTGAAAATCAGTTTCGTAATTTTGTTGATTTTTTTCGCTTAGATCAAATTCACCCAATTTAAATGGTTTATTATCTTGCAAACTTTCAGCTGTGCTACTATCTGAAATTGAAGAGATCATTTTATCAAGTGTTTCATTATGATCAGTATCAAGAAGAATATCATCCATATCAAATTTATTATTTAGAGTTTGAATTTCTATATGGTTTTCACTAGATATAATATTTTCTAAATTTATACTTTCATCAGAATTAAAATCAAAATCATTATGATAATCTTCATTTTCATTTATTTCACCACTATTATCTTTATGAGCAACATATAACTCTATAATATTCCCATTTAATTCATATTTTGATTCAGTAGGTTCAATAACACTAATGTCACTTTTAATCTCAATGGGCTTAGAATAATTGATAGAACTTTCTTCCATATTAACGTTTAATTTAGCAGAATTCTCTGTGATTTCATATTCAATTTTAAATATATTTTCATTTTTTAGCATATCCGTCATATCTAAAGTTGTTTGTTCACCGTTATCAGCATTCCATAATCTCAACTTTGTACCATCTTTATCAAAACCTAATGAAAATTCTATTTCAGAATTTTCAGAATTTTCAAAATTTAAAACTCGTGCATATTTTCCAGCATGTGTATCAGGAATTTCAATCTCTACTAAACCCGAAATATTATTATTTTGTTCATCAATATTTAAATGACAATCATCGTTATGATAGTTATTATGATAGTTATTATGATTATTATTTTCATCATTTGAAATGGATTCATAAGTAACCGGTTCTGCTTTAAATAGTGATTCTGTAGTTAATTCTCCATCTGTAAATCTAAAGTTTTCTATATTTGAAACAATATCTATTCCATCAGGAGAATCTACTCTGTTATCAATAACTCTTATACTACCATCATCATTTTGTACAAATGAATAATCATATCTATTACCTGTAAATACAACAGTATCATTATCAGCACCACCATCTATTTTATCATTACTTGCTCCACCATATAATATATCATCGCCTGTATCTCCATATAGAGTATCTTTTCCATCTGGATCAAATTTATACCCCTGTCCAAATTGTTCATTACCACCACCGTAGATAATATCATTGCCGTTACCACCCGATATAACATCATTACCTGCTTCACCATACAAGCGATCATTACCACCACCACCTGATATATTATCATCACCTTTACCACCCCATACAGTTGTATTTCCGTTACCACCTACAATCGTATCGTTAGTATTTTTATAATAATCATTATCGTAACTTTCATTATTTTCTAATTTAATAATATCATCACTTCCTATTACATTCGCCGTACTCTCTGCATCATTATCAGTAATTGTAGCTTCATTTCCATTTATTACATCTTGTCCATCAATTTTAGTAACACTTAAACTATCTGTATCTGAATCATTTGTAAGTACATCTACAATCGAACTATCTTCATCTACATTCCCCCAATGACCAGGTACAACCATATTATCTGTTGCTGATAAAATCATATTTTGTACTACAAAATTACCATTACTTCCTTCTGAAGTAATCTCAAATTTAGCAACTGGCACATCTGTTTCAAAAGAATAAGTATCACTAAAATCACTAGACTGTCTATATCCACCTTGAGTATCTATAACATTTCCGTCTTTATCATAAGCTGTGATTTTCACTTCAGTTGCATGACTTGAGTTTTCATCAAACCAAGCACCAAGCCCGTCAAGAGTAAATTCAACTCTATTTACATTAGCACCATCTATCTCAACTGTAAGTGTTTCAGATTTATCAAGTCCTTTGTTATCATCATTCCCTATACCATGACCAGTTGCTCCATCTTTATTCCAAGCAGTTAAAACTCCATCTGATACAGAAGTTGTAATAGTAATACCATCTTGAGTAAATGTTGCTTTTCCATCAGCATTTACTTCGCCCCAATCTGACACATTAGCATTTTTATCAAATGTTCCAATTCTTATTTCATCAATTAATTTATTATCTGTATTATCTGTATTATCTGTATTATCTGTATTATCTGTATTATCTGTACTTTCAGTATCTGTACTTTCAGTATCCTCGATTATATCTGTATTATCTGTACTTTCAGTATCCTCGATTATATCTGTATTATCTGTACTTTCAGTATCCTCGATTATATC